>Ga0224506_10001580_pt1 | contig 16145 bp, 11 predicted proteins | sample SF_Jan12_sed_USG_2_FD_169108 | JGI IMG/M metagenome (GOLD analysis project Ga0224506, IMG submission 169108) | Sediment microbial communities from San Francisco Bay, California, United States - SF_Jan12_sed_USGS_8_1 | ecosystem: Environmental > Aquatic > Marine > Sediment | place: USA... | reverse complement strand
CTTCCCGCTTTATATCGAGGTTGATGAAATTTATAATTTAGCCTGCCCGGCAAGCCCCATTCATTATCAGTTCAACCCAGTGCAAACCACCAAGACATCGGTCCATGGGGCAATAAACATGTTGGGTCTGGCCAAACGTGTTGGGGCTAAAATATTTCAGGCATCAACTTCTGAGGTTTATGGCGACCCGACCGTCCACCCCCAACCGGAAGAATATCTAGGAAACGTCAACCCCATTGGCCCGCGCGCCTGTTATGATGAGGGCAAACGTTGTGCCGAAACACTTTTTTCCGATTATCACCGGGAGCTTGGCCTTGAAATACGCATTGCGCGAATATTTAACACCTATGGGGCAAACATGCTTACTAATGATGGCAGGGTTGTTTCTAACTTTATTGTTCAGGCAATAAAAGGTGAAGACATAACTATTTATGGCGATGGAAAACAAACTAGGTCATTTTGTTATGTTGATGACCTAATAGATGGGTTCATTCGCCTGATGGATGCCCCGGATGGAACGTGCCAACCGGTAAACTTGGGCAACCCTGAAGAATTCACAATTTTAGATTTTGCCCAAAAAGTAATTGAAAAAACCAAATCAAAATCAAAGTTGATTTTCAAAGACTTACCGGTTGATGATCCAATGCAGCGTTGCCCCGATATTGCCCGTGCAAAAAAATTGCTGGGGTGGGAACCAAAAATTTCCCTTGATCAGGGTCTTGATAAAACAATTGAATATTTTTCTTCTGTAGTAAAATAGTGGGTAGCTAAAGCAATTGAGCAAAAACATTAAAGATACCGATACAAGTAATATTTCATCGCTGGTTGAACAGCTTAAAAATGCGCGCGTGCTGACCATTGGCGATATAATGCTTGATCGTTATATCAAGGGTACGGTTGATCGCATTTCCCCCGAAGCCCCTATCCCGATTTTGCACATTACAAACGAAAAAATTATGCTTGGCGGCAGTGGAAACGTGGCCGCCAACATTTCCGCTTTGGGTGCAAGCGGGGCAATAGTTTCGGTGTTAGGTGATGACGGCGCCGGGGTTGAGGTCGCCCGCCTTGTGCGCAATTTAGCCACGATAGATTTTTTAAGTGCAACAATTCCCGGACGACCAACAACAATTAAATCGCGCTTTGTTGCGGGCACCCAGCAAATGATGCGTGCCGACATTGAGGATACAAGCCCGCTTGATAAAAGCAGTGAAAACGAAATAATCAGTCACGTTAAAAACAATATAAAAAAATTTGGTGCAATTGTGCTTTCCGATTATGGCAAGGGGGTATTATCTGAAAGCGTATTGGGACACGTCATTAAAATGGCGGCAAAGGCGGGTGTCCCGGTAATTGCTGATCCAAAGGGGCGGGATTTTTCTCGCTATCGTGGCGTTGATATAATTACCCCTAACAAAAAAGAACTAGCCGAAGCCACAGGAATGGCGGTTGATAGCGACGATGAAATTATTAAAGCTGCGCGCAGCATAATAAAATCGGCTGGGGTCGGTTCGGTTTTAGCGACGCGTAGCGAAAAAGGAATGACATTAGTTCCCGCCAAAGGAACGCCTGTTCATTTAAAGGCCGAAAGTTTGGACGTTTATGATGTATCGGGTGCCGGTGATACGGTTGTCGCCGTTTTGGCCTTAGGCCTAGCAACGGGCAACACCCCAGAACAAGCGGCAAAGCTGGCTAATATTGCTGCCGGTATTGTGGTTGGAAAATCGGGAACCGCGACGGCTAGCTCCAGCGAAATGAGCCATACCATCCATCAGCGCGAATTAGGTGCCGCCGAAGCAAAGGTCATGGGCATGCAAGAAATGCAATTGCGCATTAGCGCATGGCGCGATGCGGGGCTGACGGTTGGTTTTACCAATGGTTGTTTTGATTTGCTTCACCCCGGACATATTTCATTACTAAGCGAAGCCCGCGCCCAGTGCGACCGTTTGGTGGTCGGACTTAATTCCGATAGTTCGGTTAAAAAATTAAAAGGTAAAAACCGCCCCATACAGGGCGAAACATCGCGCGCCCAAGTATTGGGTGCAATGTCAGCGGTTGATGGAATTGTAATTTTTTCAGAAGAAACCCCGATTAAACTTATCAAGGCATTTCAACCTAATATTTTAGTAAAAGGTGCCGATTACACCAAGGATACGGTGGTGGGTGGCGACATAGTTGAAAGTTATGGCGGAAAAATTTATTTAGCAAAAATAAAACAGGGCCATTCAACCACGGGTACGGTCAATAAATTGAACGGGAAATAAACTTTATTTGCCCAAAACTTTATTCGCCCCGAACCTTATTTTTCCCAAGCCTTATTTTCCCCAAGTCTTATTTTCCAAAGATGCTTTCAAATAAAACTTCAAAAATATTAGGCCCGGTTGGCCCAGCGGTGGAACCGCTGGCGATTTGTTTGTCCGTTGGTATTTCAGCCCAGGCATAAATTGGCTTGCTTGCAATGGCCATGTAATCTTTCCACATTTGTGCAGGTATCGACCCACCAGTAACATTTTTCATCGAGGTGGCATCATCATTACCAACCCACACCCCGGTGATCAAATCTGGGGTAAAGCCAACAAACCATGCATCACGATAATCTTGGCTGGTTCCGGTTTTGCCTGCGGCCAAATGGCCAATGCGTGCTTTTTTTCCAGTTCCTGTATCGGAACTTATTACGCCTTCTAACATTTTGCGCATTTGTTTAACTTGCTCGGGGTTTACAATTCGTCCCGCCCCGGAACCGCTACGCGCATATATAACATTTCCGGACCCGTCTTTAATTTCGGATATAGCATAAGGCCAAATGCCAAAACCACCGTTGGCGATAACCCCGTAGGCAGAAGTTAATTCCAACAGGTTTGTGCCGCTAACGCCCAGCGCTAACGCCGGCGTGGAAACAAGGTCGCCAGTTAAGCCCAAACGGCGGGCAGTATTTTTTACCTTTTCCCGCCCTGCGCGCTCTGAAATTTGTACCGCAACCGTATTGATGGAACGGCTAAGCGCATCGCTCATGCTTATTGGGCCTAAATGTTCACGTTTGAAATTTTTGGGCGACCAACCGTCAACGGTTAATGGTTCATCGATAAAAGTGCTTTCGGGTTTAAGCCCCGCCTCTAATCCGGCCAAGAACACCACTGGCTTAAAAGCCGAGCCGGGCTGGCGGCTTGCCTGAACCGCGTGGTTAAATTTGTTTTGCCTCCAGCTTTTGCCGCCCACCATCGCCAGCACTGCACCATCGGGAGCAAGAGATAACAATGCCGTCTCATCGGCGTTTGCTTTCATCGCGGGGCCACCTTCACGCATCCAGTTGGCAACGATTTTTTCGGCTTTTTTCTGTAAACCAGAATTAAGAGTTGTTATTACCGTGATGTCTTGATCAAGGGTCACATAATCAGGTGCCAATGATAAAATCCAATCGGTAAAATGACGCGCCATTTTACTGCGCCGTTGTTTGGCCGACTTCACCCCAAGTTTTTCTTTTTTGGCACGTATGCTATGGGCTTCGTCAATGTATCCGGCTGCTACCATGTTGGCCAAAACCTGATGGGCGCGCGTCAACGCAACCTTGGGGTTGGTGGCCGGATTATATTTATTAGGGCCTTTTAACATTCCGGCTAACATTGCCGATTGCAGCGTATTTAGATTTGTTGCCGGAACCCCAAAATAATGTTTGGCCGCCCCGTTTACCCCATAGACCCCTGCGCCAAAATAAACCCGGTTAAGATAAATTGTAAAAATTTGATCTTTGGAAAATTTTGCTTCTAACCATAATGCCAAAATTGTTTCTTGGGCTTTGCGTTTAAAGGTGCGTTGGGGTGTTAAAAATAAATTCTTTGCCGCCTGCTGGGTAATGGTTGAACCCCCTTGGCGAATGGAGCCAGCCCAAACATTAACAAAAACCGCGCGCGCCACCGAAATTACATCAATGCCGAAATGGTCGTAAAACCGCCTATCCTCGGTTGCTAAAATGGCGTGCGGTAATTGCGGTGGCAGGTCTAAAATATCAACTGGTGGGGCATATATATCGCCAGAATAAGCGAGCTCAACCCCGTCGGCGGCTAACACCCGAACAATTGGTTTTTTAGTGGCGGCAATGGCTTGGTCCACATCGGGCAAGCCCCAAGCAATAACCCCCAACAATGACGAAAAAAGTATAACCCCCCAAACGAACGCAACAGCGCCCCAGTACAATAGTTTTTTAACTGGGCGCTTGGTTGTGTCGTTAGATTTTTTTTCGGTTTTGCTTGTTGATTTGTTTGTTGTTTTCTTGGCCATATTAATTAAGTGACACCAAAATACGGCGCCTAAACATCCAAATTAGAAACCATAAGCGCATTTTTCTGAATAAAATCGCGCCGCGGTTCAACCAGATCACCCATCAAGGTGGTAAACACATCGCCCGCTTCTTCGGCGTGGCCAACCTTTACCTGCAACAGGGTTCTAGCGTTGGGATCAAGCGTGGTTTCCCACAATTGTTCAGGGTTCATTTCACCCAAACCTTTATAGCGCTGCATCGATAGACCTTTTTTACCAAGTTCAATAACGCTATCAAGCAAGGACACCGGGCCTGTTATGTTGGTGGTCTTGTCCTTGATGGTAAAGGTTCCATGGCGGGCATAAAGTTTTTGCAAGGCGCCAGCCATGCCATCCAACCTGCGGGCCTCGGCTGAATTAATAAGCGCGCTGTCAATTTCATAAGTATTGGTAACACCGCGAAGCGTGCGTTCAATACGCAAACCACCATCGTCCAATACTTTGCAATGCCAGCCGCGTTCAAGCTGTTCTTCTAGTGCGTCCAAACGGCCTGCCAAATAATTTCCAATTTCACCCGCATGGGCATCATCGGTTAGTACTTGCGTATTTAGCGCTCCCAAAATTGCTGCTTGCTCAACCATAAACATCGGTACATGGCGGGCCACACCGGCGAGGTTTTTTTTCACATCACGCGCCTGGGAAATAAGTTCCATCAGTTCAGCCCCGGCAATTTGCGAACCCGTGGCAGTAGTAAATACCGCACCTTCATCCACTGCGGCTGAAGCCAAGTAGGTTTCCATAGACAGATCATCTTTTAAGTAAACTTCTGACTGGCCCCGCTTAACCCGGTAAAGCGGCGGTTGGGCAATATAAACATAGCCCCGTTCAATTAGTTCGGGCATTTGCCGGTAAAGCAATGTCAGCAATAGTGTACGGATGTGGCTGCCATCTACGTCAGCATCAGTCATGATAATTATTTTGTGATAGCGGCATTTATCGGCATTAAAATCATCTGGCCCGATTGAGGTCCCCAGGGCAGTAATAAGCGTTCCAATTTCTTGACTGGAAAGCATTTTATCAAATCTGGCGCGCTCTACGTTGAGGATTTTACCCTTTAGTGGCAAAATCGCTTGGTTAGAACGGTCACGCCCCTGTTTGGCTGAACCACCAGCAGAATCCCCTTCCACTATAAATATTTCTGATTTGGCCGGGTCACGTTCCTGACAATCGGCAAGTTTGCCCGGCAGCGATGAAATGTCCATCACCCCTTTGCGCCGGGTAAGTTCGCGGGCCTTGCGCGCGGCCTCGCGCGCGGCGGCGGCTTCAAAAATTTTACCAACTATGGCTTTGGCCTCTGATGGGTGTTCTTCGAACCATCGGTCAAGCTCCTCACCGATTATACTTTCGACCACCGGGCGAACCTCGGATGATACTAGTTTGTCTTTGGTTTGCGATGAAAACTTAGGATCAGGAACCTTAACCGACAGCACGCAGGTTAAACCTTCACGCGCATCGTCGCCGGTTATACCAACTTTTTCTTTTTTACCAGCACCGGTTTTAGTGAAATACGAATTAATGGTACGGGTCAACGCGCCACGAAAACCAGCCAAGTGGGTGCCGCCATCGCGCTGGGGAATGTTGTTAGTGAAACACAACATTGTTTCATGATAGCTGTCATTCCATTCCATTGACATTTCAACCGTAATACCATTTTTTTCGCCACCAACCGTAATGGCCGGTTTGTGTAATGCGGTTTTAGAACGATCAAGATATTCGACAAACGCCTGCAAGCCACCTTCGTAATGTAGATCAACCGCTTTTTCATCCACATGGCGATTATCGGTAAGCAACAAGTGCACGCCAGAATTAAGAAACGCTAATTCGCGCAAGCGATGTTCCAGCGTAGCAAAATCAAATTCAACCATGGTAAAGGTTGTAACCGCGGGGTGAAAGGTTACCTCGGTGCCGGAATATGGTTCACCATTTTCTTTTAATGGGGCATCACCAACTACGGTCAGGCTTTGTACCGTATCACCGTTTTCAAAGCGACAGGTATGTTCTGAACCGTTTCTAAACACACGCAGCACAAGCCAATCAGAAAGTGCATTAACAACCGAAACCCCAACCCCATGCAGGCCACCGGAAACTTTATATGAATTTTGGTCAAACTTACCGCCAGCATGAAGCTGGGTCATGATGACTTCGGCCGCTGAGATACCCTCTTCTTTGTGAATTTCAACTGGGATACCACGGCCGTTATCTGAAACCGTAACCGAACCATCGGCGTTAAGCGTAACTTTTACCAAATCACAATGTCCGGCCAATGATTCATCAATTGCATTATCAACCGCTTCGTAAACCATATGATGCAAACCTGTGCCATCATCGGTATCGCCAATATACATGCCCGGGCGCTTGCGCACTGCTTCGAGGCCTTTTAGAACCTTGATCGAATCGGCACCGTATTCGGCGCTGTCGCTAGCGGCTTGCCCGCCTGGTGTTGGTTTTGTTGGTTTGCTATCCTTGCTCATCTTCCGGTCTTCCAGTTGTGTTCAAGTGGTTAAATAAATTATTCGCTAATAGTAATGTTGCCGCCATCAACTGCGGCGAAACGTGCCCGGCCCTTAAGCCCAACAAATAAATTGGCATCGGTTCCGGTGAACCAGCTTTGCGCGCCAATATCAAAAACTTCGTCAAACAATGCGCCTAAATGGTGTTCATCCAAATGCGCGCATACTTCATCCAATAACAATACCGGGATGCGCCCTTCGTCCAGCGCACTTAGGCGGGCAGCCCCAAGCACCAATCCAGTTAAAAGCATTTTTTGCTCACCAGTAGAGCACATAGCAGCAGGTGCTGATTTAGATAAATGGGTAACAACAAGGTCACTTTGGTGTGACAGCCTGCCTTCGGCTGCACTTCCGGTTGCACCTTTTTGTCCGTCAGAAATTCTGGATGTTTTAAGCACATCTTTGATACGCTCTTCAACTTGCAATGCCGGGTTATTTTCCAACAAATTTTCGACCATACCATCGATAACCAAATGCGCTGCAGGGAACGCGCCATCATGGTTTTCACAAAAATCACCCAAACGTTTAGCCACGTCCATGCGCGCAGCCGCCACCGCTACACCCTTGGCTGCCATGGTTTCTTCTAGTGCGCTTAACCAGGCGTCATCCATTTTGCCATCTTTTAACAAACGCGCGCGTTCACGCATGGCATGCATATAAGCAGACGTGCGCCCGGCATGGGCCGGATCCATTGAAAAAACCAAGCGATCAAGAAAACGCCTACGCCCATCAGACCCACCTTGAAACAAACGATCCATTTGTGGGGTAAGCCAATGACAGGAAAAATGTTCAGCCAACTGTGATTGGGTGCGAACCGCTTGGCCATCGACATGAACGGCGCGCTTTGCCCGCACAGCACTGGTGGGGATTTTTTCCAATCCGGTACCGATGGTTTCAACAGAGCTACCCTGAAGGTTGGCCGCAACCCCCCAACGCACGAATGCTTCGCCCGCAAGCGGTTTGCCATTGATGCTGGCGACGTCGGAAAGTTTAGCCCCGCGCAGACCGCTGCCCGGAACTAAAAAAGAAATGGCTTCAAGAAAGTTTGTTTTACCCGCACCGTTATCGCCTGTTAACACCACGCTCATGCCATCTGTATCAAACCGAGCGTTGGTGTAATTACGAAAATTGGTAAGGGTCAGCCGTGTTGCCGCTAACCGCCCCTGACGGGCAGTTGCTGCAATACTAGAAACGGATGCAAGACCCTGTGTCACGTTAGATTAAAACCACCATTAATTATGCACTTATCAATCATGCCAAAATATTAAACGCGCCCGTTAAACACGCCCATTAAACACGCATTGGCATAAGAACATAAAGCGCGCTGTTATCGCCTTCTTCGCGGATGATTGTCGGTGAAGCCGCATCCGACATAGTCAGCGTCATATTTTCGCCTTCGATTTGGCGGGTGATTTCCAGCAAATAAGCTGAATTAAAACCGATTTCTAATTTGTCACCTGTATATCCGGTTTCCAATTCGTCCGTTGCCGAACCGCTTTCTGGGCTAGAAGCAGACAACACCAACGATTTTCCATCTAGCGTCATTTTCACGGCGCGGGATTTTTCGGTTGAAATTGCCGAAACGCGATCAACCGAATCAGAAAACTGCTTACGGTTAACAACCAATTCTTTGTCGTTACCAGATGGGATTACGCGTTCATAATCGGGGAAGGTGCCATCAATTAATTTTGATGTCAGCACAACGCCATCAAATGAAAACTGAATTTTTGACCCCGAAAGAGAAATCATAATTTCGCCTTCGGTTTCCTCAATCAGTTTGTGTAGCTCGCCAACGGTTTTACGTGGAACAATAACACCGGGCATGCCCTTTGCCCCTTTGGGTAAAACAATATCGCTTGAGGCCAAACGGTGGCCATCGGTTGCAACTGCGCGCAATACCGGGCCATCGCCAACCGCTTCGTGCAGATAAATACCATTTAGATAATAACGTGTTTCCTCGGTAGAAATTGCAAAGCGAGTACGCTCAATCAATTCTTTTAGTTGCACCGCAGAAACTGAAAAGCTTGATGGCATATCGCCACCCGACATTACCGGAAATTCGCTGGATGAAATCGATGACAGGGTAAAGCGCGAACGGCCCGAACGTAACGTTAGCTTGCCATCACTGTTTGCTGCATCAATTTCAACTTCTGAACCATCGGGAAGTTTGCGCACAATTTCATAAAGCGTATGTGCCGGCGCGGTGGTTTCGCCTGGTTGGGAAACAGCCGCATCGGTATCGTCAATTATGTCTAAATCCATATCAGTGGCATTGAGGCTAAGTTTGCCATCTTTTGCCGAAATCTTAACATTGGAAAGAATGGGAATGGTGTTGCGTCGTTCTACAACGTTTTGCACATGGCCCAAAGATTTTAGTAATGCCGCCCGTTCGATGGTTAATTTCATTTTCTGTCCACTTGAATGTCGAATTGTTTTTTTAGTTTCATTTTGCGTCAGCTTGCTTGTCTGGGCTGTTGGCGCCCCGTTTTAGTCAGGCTTACACTTAGGTCTTAAATTAGGTATAAAATTCGTTCTTGAATTCAGCCCCGTTAGCTTGCTTTTTGGGTCTTTTTTCCTGCTTTTGACAGGCCCCTTAAAAGGTAATGTCATTATAGCAAAGGAAGTGCCAATCAGAAGCCTTTTCTGAAGCATAATTTAGCTAAAAAGTGATTGTTTTTTAAGGGCTTTTTTGCCCCCCCTAGGGCAAGTCCTGGGCCACGAAAAAACCCCCCAAGACAGATCTTGGGGGGTTTTGAAAATAAGCCTTAAATAGCCCTATCAATGGGGGCAAGCTATCCCTCTAACATGCGCCGAAGAAGTTCCACATCCTCGGCAAAACCAGCATCACGTTCGGTCAATTCCTCAACCTTTTTGACCGCATGCATGACCGTGGTGTGGTCACGCCCGCCGAATTTGCGCCCAATTTCGGGCAATGAGCGGCTGGTTAGCTGTTTAGCCAGATACATGGCCACTTGGCGTGGCCTGGCAACCGAGCGCGCCCTACGGGCCGAATGCATGTCAGATGTGCGAATATTGAAGTGCGAAGCCACTTTTTTCTGAATTTCTTCAATTGTAACCCGGCGGTCATTGGCCCGGATTAGGTCATGAAGCACGTCTTGAGCACTTTCAAGCGAGACCTCGCGGCCAACCAAATGGGCATGGGCGGCCACCCGGTTTAGAGCACCTTCTAGTTCGCGTACGTTGGCGGTTATTTTATGGGCTAAAAATTCCTGAACCTTAGGCGGAATTTCAATGCCAAGCTTTTCTGCCTTGGTCTGCAAAATACCGACGCGCAATTCATAGGTGGTAGCATGAATGTCGGCCACTAAACCGCAATTAAGGCGCGATTTAAGACGGTCTTCCATGCCCTCAAGGTCAGATGGTGATTTATCAGCCGAAATAACGATTTGTCGCCCCTGATCAACCAGCGCATTAAAGGTATGGAAAAATTCTTCTTGGGTTGATTCCTTGCCGCCAATGAATTGAACATCATCAATCATTAAAACGTCTACGTTGCGGAAATGGTCTTTGAAATCGACCGTGTTTTGTTCACGCAGTGCACGAATAAAGCGATACATGAATTTTTCCGCCGACATGTAAATAACGGTGCGGTTGGGATCGCGCTTTCTAATATCCCACGCAATGGCGTGCATCAGGTGGGTTTTGCCAAGACCAACGCCGCCATACAAGAAAAGCGGATTAAACTGTGCGGTTTCGCTTTCGGCTACCCGCTTAGCGGCGGCATGGGCAAATTCGTTAGGTTTGCCCACAACAAAATTATCAAAGCTATAGCGCGGGTCTAACGGTGCACTAATATCAAGGGCAGCTTGCGCCAAACCTGCAATTCCAGAAATTATTGAATTATTTGGTTGGTTATAATTCTGCTGGTTATTTTGTTGTGATTGCTGCGCTGCGCCAGCACCATTGTGTGGTGGCGGATTTTCAGAAAAATTACCCTGAGAAGAATCCACAGGAACATTCTGTGCAAGCCTGCCATTTGCGTTTTTTCCATTGGCGTCAGATGTGCCGTGATCTGACTGAACAAAAATATCAACCTTGCGTTCCCACAATGTTTCAAGCCTATCGGCGTAATGGGCAATTACCCAATCGCGCATAAAGCGGGTGGGAACGGAAATTCTTATGCTATCAACAGCCACATCGCGAACGGTCATGGGTTTAAGCCAGCTATCAAACGCTGCTTCGCCAATTTCCGTGCGCATGGATGAAAGCACAAAATCCCACTTTTCGCTGATTGCCGGGTCTAGGGTCATACTCATGAGCACACCCCGAGCGCGTTTACGGCGTGGTTTGGCCCAGTTGCAGATAAAAACCGCAAAGAACCGTTTGTTTTATGAAATCTGCGGGTGGCCATTGTGGCCCCGGAAAGGCGTATTTTTTGATTATTAGCGATAACAAAATTCATTATTTGGCGCCCTGTTGTAAATTTCTATTTATTTTGCCGAACCAAAATTGACAAAAGACCGTGGTCTTGCGTCACTAGTTTTCTGATCCGGAACTACCCCCCGAAAGGCACAAGAAAAATTTTATTTATTTGAAAAACGGTACGTAGATTTTTTTAAGAAGCAAATTAGATATTAACACGCATGTAAGTTTTTTATTTTTGTATTCAAAATATTTAAGGACAATTTTTTCTGAACAGTTTTTTGAACAATTATTTAGAACAATTTGCTGCCCGATTTCTAAGCCTAAAATTTTGTGAAATATGAAAGCTCGCTTCCAGAAAAAACATGACCCCTTTTCGTCGTCTTAAGTAATAAATTCTAAAGGTGTAATAGACCACTTTCAACAAGTCGGAAAGAGGAACATTTAAAAAAATGTGCTTGACTCTATGTGGCGTTTTCATTTCATCCACATCATCCACAGATAGTTTTTTTTCGGTGGAAAACCGCTAGTTATTTGGCCGCAGTTATATCATTGCGCTAATTGGTGCCCTCAACACTATGAAATAATTTCCGTTTTTTTTGCGTGCAGATTGAGGTGTAGTGACAACACATAACGCCACGCCACGCAGCCTATGTCGTTGCGTTAAATTTACTACTAAATGATGTGTCATTAGATAAATAGAATAAATAAAAAAGGCGAAGCCCAAAGGATCCGCCTTTTTAAAATTAATAATTATGCCAAAAATTTTAGGCTTAAATGCACCAAGTAAAATACTGGGTCTTTAAAAACCTCAGGCCATTGCCTTTACGCTTGCAGCAAGGCGGGACATTTTACGCGAAGCAGTATTTTTTTGAATGGCACCTTTTGAAACACCGCGCATAATTTCTGGCTGAGCTGCCTTAAGCGCTTCAGCGGCGGCAGCCTTGTCACCACTAACAACTGCGCTTTCTACTTTTTTAATAAAAGTGCGCGCCCGTGAACGGCGGTCATTGCGAACAACGGTTACGGACTCGGTGTGGCGTATACGCTTTTTGGCGGACTTGTGATTTGCCATATTTTATAAACCTCTTAGGTCAGGCCAAGGGCCCTTTTACAGGCCGGCCCATTGAATACATGATTAACAGAAGCCCGGGTTATATTGACCGGGGGCCTTGTAGTCAAGTCCCCTATATTTAGGGCGAAAAATGGTGCTCAGCCACCTTTTTGCGGATGTAGGGAAAATATCACCACCAATGCACCATTTGACAAGGACCCGTCTTCGGGTAGGCCTGTGGTGATTTTCAATATTTCACCCTCGCGCAGATAAGTGCCGGAGCTAATTTTTTTCCAGCCTAACTGGGGTAAGGCATTTTCATAAAAATCGCTTAAAGTTTGCGGTTTGACGTTTCCCGTGGCCGAAACCTCGGCTATGCGTCCCTGCGGGCTTTCAAATTGAACTCCATCCCCGCTTTCGCTGAGGCCCTCCATAAGGGGAAGATCATCAATCACGCTTAGAAATACGGCCTCACCCGCCAAGGTTGCCCTGGGCTGGATAGACATGGCCAAGAACGCCACAAAAACGGCCAAGGCCGCAAAAATGAAGCGGGCGGAAAAATGCTTTAATCGAGGTTGGTTAAAATTGTTCATAGCAATAGCCTTACCCTAGCGTTGGCGTCTTGGGCAATAAAAAGTAGCGCGCCCACCCTGAACAATACGTTTTATGCCCCCTGTGCGCCTCACATTACAATCACAGCCCGGGCATGGCTGGCCTTCACGGCCATATACCGTATGTGAATTTTGAAAATATCCAAGCCCCCCATCGGTGGTTCGGTGGTCCTTCAGGGTTGATCCCCCTGCCTTAATGGCCTTTTTCAATATTTTTTTTATTTCACTTACCAGCACACTAAGCCGTGCGAGGCTTATGGATCCAGCCCGGGCTTTGGGTGAAATGCCGGCGCGAAACAGGGCTTCTGAGGCATAAATATTTCCCACCCCGGCCACAACTTTTTGGTCCATCAGGGCTAGCTTTATTTCTGTGGCCTTGCCCTTTAGGCGATCTGCCAAAACTTTGCCGTTAAAACCCCGGCCCAAAGGTTCAGGCCCGGTATTTTTAAACAACGGGTGTGTGGGCATTTCATCGCTTTGCGCAAGGTCCATCAGGCCAAAACGTCTGGGGTCGGTAAAAACAATCGTGGCCCCATTAGAAAGGTCTATTTGTACATGATCGTGCTTTTCAGGCTTGGGAACTTTATCGCCTTTTTTATAAATTCTAACTTGTCCGCTCATGCCTAAGTGCCAGATAAGAACGGTTTCATTTTCAAGGCTAACCAAAAGATATTTAGCCCGCCTATCAACGGCTAGAATTTTTAAACCTTCTAAGCGTTTTTTCATGTCCTTGGGGAATGGTTTTCTTAGGTTTTTGCGCCTAAGCGTAAGGCAGGCAACTGTGGCACCGGTCATTACCGGCTCAAGCCCACGTCTTATGGTTTCTACTTCAGGTAATTCTGGCATATTTACAAAGTAGCCACTTCTTATTCATTACGCTATTGTTTGGTGCATGAGCGAACCAGAAAAATTACAAGACGGCGAAAACGCCCCCACCACCCACTTCGGCTACCGCACGGTCGGCGAGGATGAAAAAGCCAGCCTTGTGCGCAGCGTGTTTTCATCTGTTGCACAAAAATACGATATCATGAACGATTTAATGTCCATGGGCGTGCATCGTTTATGGAAAGCCGACCTGATAAAAAAACTAAACCCGGTGCCTGAAATGAAGCTTTTGGATGTGGGTGGCGGTACCGGTGATATTGCCTTTCGTTTTCTTGAAAACGGTGGCGGCGAGGTTTTGGTCTATGATATTAACCCAGAAATGTTGGCCGTCGGGCGTGATCGCGCCATCGATAAGGGGCATCTTAAAAATATTGAATTCATGGAAGGTGACGCAGAAAAATTACCTTTTGATGATCAAACCTTTGATGCCTATACCATTGCTTTTTGTATTAGAAATGTAACCCATATTGAACGTGCCCTTAGCGAGGCTAGGCGCGTATTAAAACCGGGCGGGCATTTTCTTTGTTTGGAGTTCAGCCGCGTTGAATTGCCTGTGTTAGATAAAATATATGATACTTATTCATTTTCGGTTCTTCCGCGAATTGGTCAATTGGTAGCGAATGATAGGGAAAGCTATGAATATCTAGCTCAATCAATTCGTAAATTCCCACCACAAAAACAATTTGCTTCCATGATTGAACAAGCCGGGTTTGATGTGGTTTCTTTTGAAAACCTATCGGGCGGTATTGCGGCAATTCATTCAGGTTGGCGCACCTAAATTAAACCCCGGAGCATATTTTAAAGTGGACAGTATTCGTCATATCGCACGCGTTTTTTCAATTGCCAGGGCTTTAGCGCGCCATGATGCATTGTTTATTTTAAAAACCGCAGGGATTGAGCCCATGGCTGTATGGGTGGCCGGGCTATTGGGGCATAAAAAATCAACCCTTAGGCCGGGGCAACGCCTAAGCGGGGCCTTACAAGAAATGGGTCCTAGCTTCATCAAATTAGGCCAAATGCTAGCCACCCGACCTGATTTATTGGGCGAAGAAATTGCTGCCGATCTTTCCCATCTACAAGATAAGCTGCCGCCTTTTGCCGCCAACTTAGCCCACAGCGCAATTGAAACCGAATTTGGCAAACCATTAAACGAAATTTTTTCAAAATTTGATGATACCCCGGTGGCGGCAGCATCTATTGCCCAGGTCCATTTTGCGGTGACACCCACAGGCCAAGAGGTCGCGGTCAAGGTGCTGCGCCCGGGCATTGAACAATCATTTCAAAATGATCTCGATCTTTTTTTCTGGGCGGCAAAATTAATTGAAAAAACCAGACCCGAACTTAGGCGCCTAAAACCAATTGAAGTGGTCAAAACATTGGCCCGTTCGGTTGAAATGGAAATGGATTTGCGCTTTGAAGCCGCTGCCGCAAGCGAGCTACAAGATAATTTTGCGGACGACAAAAGTTTTATTGTGCCCGACGTTGATTGGAGCACAACTGCAAAACGTGTGCTGACCACCAGCCGAGTCCACGGGGTTTCCATCGTTGATATTGCGGCCATAAAAAAGGCGGGGCTTGACCCGTTGGATATTTTAGAAAAAAGCGCAAGTTCGTTTTTCATGCAGGTATTTCGTGACGGGTTTTTTCATGCCGACATGCACCCGGGAAATGTTTTTGTAACCCCCCAAGGTGCGCTTGCGGTGGTAGATTTTGGTATCATGGGCAGGCTTGATAAATCGACCCGCAGGCATTTAGCCGAATTGTTAATGGCCTTTCTTATGCGTGATTACAGGCGCGCCGCCGAAGTCCATTTTGAGGCGGGCTGGATACCATTGGGTCAATCGGTTGATGAATTTACCCAAGCGTGCCGCTCCATCGCCGAGCCGGTGTTAGATAAACCACAAAATGAAATTTCCATTGCGACGCTTCTGGGTCAGCTATTTCAAATAACCGAAACCTTCGAGATGGAAACCCAGCCCCAACTTTTGTTGTTGCAAAAAACCATGCTAGTAGCCGAGGGAACAGGGCGAAAATTAGCGCCCGAGGCTAATATGTGGTTTATCGCTAGACCACTTATTGAAGGGTGGATGCGTGAAAACCTTGGGCCTGAGGCGCGCATAAAAGAAGCGGCGAACGAAGGGGCGGCCATGCTTAAACGTTTGCCCCGCTTGGTACGCGGTATGGAAAAAGCCCTAGCCGATTTTGAAAAAGGCGGGTTAAAATTGCACCCCGATACCGTAAAAGCCATGCGCGGTGGGCGCGGTGGCGTACCTAAAAAAAATGGCATTGCCCTTGGCCTTTTGGCGCTGGTTTTAGGTATTGGAATAATTGCCCTGGCGTTATAACCGGTCGTTATATCCAGTCTTTTCTGGCCAAAAATCTGAAAATTCA
>Ga0224506_10001578_pt1 | contig 16164 bp, 14 predicted proteins | sample SF_Jan12_sed_USG_2_FD_169108 | JGI IMG/M metagenome (GOLD analysis project Ga0224506, IMG submission 169108) | Sediment microbial communities from San Francisco Bay, California, United States - SF_Jan12_sed_USGS_8_1 | ecosystem: Environmental > Aquatic > Marine > Sediment | place: USA... | reverse complement strand
GCTTTTTCTTCTAAAAACACTTCCCGGAGCATCACTAGGGCTCTATCCAGGGCTTCCTTCTTTTCCAGGCCTTTGATCAACAGGGGAAAGGCAATGTTCTCCAGGGTCGTGAATTCGGGCAGGAGGTGGTAGAACTGGAACACGAATCCTATCTTCTTGTTTCTGATCTCAGCCAGTTCTCTCTCATCCTTTGTCCGCAGGTCTTCCCCGTCGAACAGGATCTGCCCCTCACTCGACCTGTCCAGGCCTCCCAGCAGGTTCAAGAGGGTCGTCTTCCCCACTCCGGACATCCCCATGATCGCCACCAGGTCTCCTTCCTGGATCTCAAAGTCAATCCCTTGGAAGACACGCAGCACTCCATCAGGCAGCGGGTATTCCTTACCCAAGTTGAGAGTCTTGACCACGCTATTCATATTTTAAAGCCACCACAGGGTCGACCTTGGCCGCTCGATGCGAAGGAAAGAGCGTCGAGAGCAAGCTGATCAGAAGGGTGATGCCAACAATCAGCACTAAATCCAGAAATTTGATACGGAAGGGCACAAAAGAGATCTGGTAGATATCCACAGGGATCTTGATCAGCTCAAACACATTGGCCAGCCAGCACCAGATCAGCCCGAGCACAACCCCAGCCGCTGTCCCGATAACGCCGATCATCGAGCCCTGGAGGAAAAATATCTTCCTTATGCTCTGAGAAGTGGCGCCCATGGCGATGAGAATGCCGATGTCCCTTGTCTTCTCCATGACCATCAGGATGAGGGTGGCGATGATGTTCAAGGCAGCGACGAGGACGATGAGGGTGATGGTGAAAAACATGATGTTCTTCTCCAACTTCAGCGCTGAAAAAAGGGACTCGTTCAGCTCCATCCAGGTCATCACATAGGCCGAGGGAGGGATGATCTCCTGTATTTTCTCGGCGATCTTGGGCGCCTGGAACACATCCTTGATTCTGACCTGAATGTAGCTGATATCCTGGCCGTAATTGAGAAATTTCTGGGCTGTCTCCAGCCTGACCAGAGCCATGGATGTATCGAATTCATACAAACCGGTGTTGAAGATGCCGGTCACCACAAACCTTTTCCATCTGGGAATGAGGCCGATGGGGGAAAGCCGAGATGAGGGCGCCAGGACATCCACTGTATCCCCGACTCCTACGCCGAGACGGACCGCCATCTCCCTGCCGAGCAGAACGCCCTCCCGCTCCATATCCGCAGACGGTATCCGGCCGCTCTCCAGGTTCTCCAGCCACTGGGAGTATCTTCTCTCCAGCTCAAAATCGATCCCTTTGAGCAGAGCTCCGTCGGACTGGGAGGGGCCCGTTAAAAGCACTGTTCCATGGACCACAGGAGTCGCCCCGACCACTCCGTTGATCTTCTGGATTTGAGATATGAGCTGAGGGTAGTCCCTCAGGGCCTCTCTGTCGAGGCAAGGGACCATGATATGTGAAGTGGAATCGAGTATTTTTTCCTGGACATCTCCCTGGAAACCGGTGATCAGAGCGATGGCGATGACCAAAGCCATGACGCCGATGGTGATTCCCAGGATGGAGATGAAGGTGATAACAGAGATAAAGGCCTGCTTCCGCTTGGCCGTCAGGTAGCGTTTGGCGATGAACAGCTCAAATCCCACGATTCATGACTCCTTGTTCAATACTCTCTCCTTATCAGCGATCACTCTTTCTGACGCAGAAGAGGAAAGAGGATAACCTCCCTTATGGATTTCCGGTCGGCAAAGAGCATCACCAGGCGGTCGATCCCTATTCCCTCTCCGCCGGTGGGGGGAAGACCGTACTCCAGGGCATGGATATAATCCCTGTCGATCCAATGGGCATCCTCATCCCCTCCCTTTCTCGCCTGCTCCTGCTCTTCGAACCTTATTCTCTGCTCTTCAGGGTCGGAAAGCTCGCTGAAGGCATTGGCGATCTCCATCCCCCCCATGACAAGCTCAAAGCGTTCGGCCTCATCCGGGTCATCCCGGGCGGCTTTGGCCAGCGGAGAGACCTCCTTGGGGGGGTTCAGCACAAAAGTCGGCTGAACGAGGCTCTCCTTGACGCATTTATCAAAAATCACATCCAGCGCTTTTCCGTAGGAAGGCGCCTGCTTTTCAGGAGTGAGCGTGGAAGCGAATTCTATGACCCCGGCTCTGTCATCGAAGCGGCTGGGTGCGAGCCCGCTGTAGGTCGTCAGCGCCTCTTTGAACTTAAGCCTTTTCCAGGGCCTCTTCAAAGAGATCTTATTGGCGCCGTAGGCGATCTCCTCTTTACCCAGGAGCGCAAGACTCATCTCCTGGATCAGCTCCTCTGTCATGTCCATCATGTCATTGTAATCGGCATACGCCTCATAAAACTCCAGCATGGTGAACTCCGGATTATGCTCTGAAGAGATCCCTTCATTGCGGAAACTGCGGTTGATCTCGTAAACCTTCTCAAACCCGCCCACGATCAGCCTCTTCAAGTAGAGCTCCGGAGCTATCCGCAGATAAAGGTCCATGCCCAAGGCATTGTGAAAGGTCTTAAAAGGCCTGGCCAGGGCTCCTCCGGGGATGGGCTGCATCATGGGTGTTTCCACCTCGATGTAGCCTTTTCCATCAAAGAACTTTCGGACATGGGAGATCATGGCGCTCCTGAGTCTGAACACTTCTCTCTGCTCCGGGTTCATGATCAGGTCCAGGAACCGCTGTCGGTAGCGGATCTCGACATCCTGCAGGCCATGCCATTTTTCCGGGAGGGGATGAAGGCATTTCGCCAGAAAGGTGAAGGATTCAGCCAAGACGGTCAGCTCCCCGGTCTGGGTCTTGAATAACATCCCTTCCACCGAAATGATATCTCCGATATCGATCAGGGAAAAAAGCTCATAATTCCTCTTGCTGACCTTATCCTCTCTCAAATAGACCTGAAGTTTGGCCCGGCTGTCCATGATATGGAAAAAGGTGGCTCGGCCCATTTTCCTGACGGAAATGATCCTTCCGGGAACGATGATCTTCTCCTTTTTTTTCTCCAGCTCCTCACTGGACAGCGAGGAGAACGCCGCGACGATCTCATAGACAGAGTGAGTGGATTCCACTTTACGAGGAAAAAGGTCGATGTTCTCCTGGGCCAGCCTCTCCAGCTTGGATTTTCGCGCCATTTCCTGGTCGCTCAGCTTCATCTCTTTGCTTTTTGCCGAGTTTTCCTCAGACGCGGTGTTTTTCTTTCTTGTCATCTTTTTTTTCCTTCAAGCCCTTCTTTGTCTTCTCCAGATTTTTACGGACAGCATCCAAAATCCCGTTGACAAAGACCGCCGATTCATCTCCGCTGTACTTCCTGGCGATCTCTATCGCCTCGTTGATGACGATAGCCGGGGCAATATCTTTCTCGATAAGCAGCTCGTAAACAGCCATTCGCAGGACATTCCGGTCAATGACGGCCATCCGGGGCAGGCGCCAGTGTTCGGAAGCTGATTGGATGAGGCTGTCGATTTCTTCCTGATGGGAAGTGATTCCTTTGGTCAGCCAGGTGCTGTAGTCTCTGGTTTCCCGGTCTATCTTCCTGCTCTTCCAGTACTGACGGAGTATCTCTTCGGGTTCCCGGTTGTCAAATTCTAAACGATAAAGAATCCGCAGGGTCTCTTCTCGGGCTTTCCTTCTTCGGCCCATGAAGAGGCCACCACCCTATTTGAGTCCTGCGTTCTTAATCAGGTTGAGTGTTTCCACAACCGAAAATGCAGCGTCCCATCCTTTATTGCCAGTCTTCGTGCCTGCCCGCTCAATTCCCTGTTCAATGGTGTCCACTGTCAAAACACCAAAGGAAACAGGCACTCCCTCATCCATGGCGATCTGAGCCAATCCCTTGGTGACTTCCGCACTCAAGAAATCAAAGTGGGGTGTATCCCCTCGAATCAAAGCACCCAAGCAGACGATCCCATCTGCCTTTTTTGCCTTGGCCAGTTTTTTCGCCACTAAAGGGATCTCAAAGGAGCCAGGCACTTTGTAGACGGTTATGTCCTTCTCGTCAGCTCCCAGCTTATCCAATGCATCGAGCGCTCCTTCCAGAAGTCTTTCTGAGATGAACTGGTTAAAGCGGCTGACGATGATCCCGATCTTTAATCCCTTCGCCTGCAATTTTCCTTGATACGTTTCCATTTTTCTCTCCTTAACGGCCCTGAAAGCCCGCCTTTCTCTTTTCAAGAAAGGCTTTTGTTCCCTCTTTGCTGTCCTCGGTGCTGCAAGCCTTGCCGAAGAGCTCGGCTTCTAAAAGAAGACCATCTTCCAGGGTCTGGTCTAAACCTTTATTAATGGCTTCGATGGAGGACTCGATTGCCAGGGGGCCATTGGCAATGATCTCTTTAGCGAGCGCTTCACAGGTCGGGAAAAGGTCACCGAAGGAGACAACCCGATTGACCAGGCCGACCCGATAAGCCTCAGCGGCATCGATTATCCTGCCGCTGAGAATAAGCTCCATGGCCTGTCCCTTCCCGACCAGCCGGGCAAGCCTCTGGGTCCCGCCGAATCCCGGGATCAAGCCCAGCTTGACCTCGGGCTGCCCCATTTTCGCGTTCTCAGAGGCGATCCGAATATGACAGGCCAGAACCAGCTCTGTGCCGCCTCCAAGAGCATAACCGTTGACCGCTGCGATGACAGGTTTATTAAAGTTCTCGATAAGACGAGTCAGTTCCTGGCCGTTGAGGGCATAATTCTTGCCTGTCTCGAGATCAAGACCAGCCAGCTCGCCTATATCCGCTCCAGCCACAAAGGCTTTTTCTCCGGATCCAGAAAGGATGATTGCCCTGACTTCCTGGTCATCCTTAAAGACAAGAAAAGCATCCTGCAGCTCTCTGATGGTCTGGCTGTTCAAGGCATTGAGCTTGTCAGGACGGTTGACGATGACCCAACCGACGCCGTCTTTCTTTTTTACCAGTATGTTCTGATATTCCATCTTTCTCCTTCCCGGTCTCTCCTGAGACAACCTCGCTCAACGCGAACAAAGATCACTCAGCCCAGCTGCTGTCTCCAAAATTTTCCCTATTTTAACAGATAAAAGCATTTTTTGCACTAATCTTTAATCAGGACATCCCAACGGAAGCACCTCTATTTCCGCGGTGAGGGGGAACCAGCCGCTGTGACAGACTACACCTTCATTATTAACTGCCATGGAGATAGAGATGCTTGCTACCCCGATCAAGAAGTTGTGTAAAAAAAATATTTATGGTAATTATTCTTTTTGCACTAAAAATGAATACTCTCAAAATCAAGGGAGGACAAGATGAAGACGGTCACGAATTTTAAGGAACTTCCCCCAGAATTACTGAAGTGGAGTTGTGACCATGAAAAAATTCCTGTAGCCACCAGCGATGAGTGCAAGCCCTGCGAGGGGATCATCGGACAGGAAAGAGCGCTCAAAGCCATCCAGACTGGCCTGGACATCAAGAGCTTAGGTTACAACATCTTCGTCACCGGGATGGTGGGAACAGGCCGGACCACAACCATCAAGCAACTGCTGGAAAAAATGGAAAAGGGTGATAAAACTCCCGATGACCTGCTGTACGTCAATAATTTCAAAAATCCGGATGAGCCCACTCTGATTTCGCTTTCTGCCGGCAAAGGGAGGCTTTTCAAAGATACCATGGAAAACCTGATTTCCATGCTGAGGAGAAACATCCCGGAGATGATCAAGAGCAAGTATTATTCGGAAAAAAGGGATGAGATCGTCGAATCCCAGCATAGAAAACAGAAGGAAATCTTAAAGAATTTTGAAGAAGAAGTCGCCAAGGAGGGATTCTCCGTGATCCAGGTCCAGATGGGCCTTTTCGTCAAGCCTGACCTTGTCCCCTTGATCGCAGGAAAGCCCACCCCCTTCGACCAACTGGAAGCCATGGTCAGGGAAGACAAATTCGATAAGAAGAAATTGGAAAACCTGAAGAAAAAATATGAAGAACTGACTGAGAAGCTTGAGGAGATATTCGAGAGACTGAAGGAAATCGAGGAGGAGATAAGGGAAGCTCTCAAGCAGTGGGATGCGGAATCCATCACTCCCATCATAAAAGGGGCTATAAACGGGATAAAAGGAAGCTTTAAGTTCCCAAAAATAAAAGAATATCTGGATGATGCGGAAAGCACTCTTATCAAAAATATCGACATCTTCAAAGCTCAGAAAAAGGAGGCCGGAGAGAAAGAGGTCGGCGACCCATTTCTTGCCTACAGAGTGAACCTCCTCATCGATAATGCAGACCAGAAGGGTGCTCCGGTCATCATGGAGACAAACCCGAATTACATCAACCTGTTTGGCTCCGTTGAAGTCGCCACATCTCGATTCGGCATCCTCCAGACGGACTTCACCAGGATCAAAGCGGGTTCCTTTCTCAAGGCAAACGGAGGCTATCTGGTCGTCAACGCTCTGGATGCCTTGATCGAACCCGGAGTCTGGAACACGCTCAAGAGAACCCTGCGGAATCAGAAATTTGAGATCCAGAATTACGCCTCTCTCTTCCTCATCTCGACCACACGCCTCAAGCCTGAGCCGGTCGACGCCGATGTCAAAGTCGTTCTGATCGGAGATGCTTACATCTACTATCTTCTCTACCGCCTGGACGAGGACTTTAAAAAAATATTCAAGGTCAAAGCTGAATTCGACTCGGAGATGAAGAAGGACAGCAAGACCATCAAGGAATACATCACTTTCATCAAGAAAATAGCAGTGGATGACAAACTGCAACCATTCGATAAAAGCGGAATCGCCGCGGTTATCGAATACGGAACCCGCCTTTCCGGAAGGCAGAAGAAGATTTCCACCCGGTTCCACATCATCGCCGATGTCCTCCGCGAAGCCAGCTACTGGGCTAAAAAAGCGGGTAAGAAGACGGTCAGCCGCGAGCATGTCGAAAAGGCCATTGAAGAGCGTTTTGAACGGGTCAGCCTCATAGAGGACAAGATTCAAGAATACATCGAAGAAGGGACTATCATGATCGACACCAAAGGAAAAGTCCTGGGGCAGGTCAACGGACTCTCCGTCTACGACATGGGAGAACTTGCCTTCGGCAAACCCACCCGAATCACAGCCAGGACAGCGGTGGGAAGAGCGGGTGTCATCAACATCGAGCGGGAAGCGGACATGAGCGGACGCACACACAATAAAGGCGTCCTCATCCTCGGGGGTTATCTCAGGGGAAAATATGCCCAGGAGAAGCCCTTTTCCCTCTCTGCCAGCATCGCTTTTGAACAGTCGTATTCAGGAGTCGAGGGGGACAGCGCTTCCTCCACAGAGGTTTACGCCATCCTCTCCAGCCTCTCCCAGCTTCCTTTGAGACAGGATATCGCCGTCACCGGATCCCTCAACCAGAAAGGCGACATCCAGCCCATAGGGGGAGTCAACGAGAAGATCGAGGGCTTCTTCGATGTCTGCAGAGCAAAAGGGCTGACCGGAACACAGGGAGTCATCATCCCCCACCAGAATATCCAGAACCTCATGCTGCGGAAAGACGTGATCGAGGCCGTCAAACAGGGGAAATTTCATATTTATCCCGTGAAAACCATCGATGAGGGGATCGAGATCCTTACCGGAGTCAAAGCCGGAGAAAGAAAAGACGACGGGACGTTCGAAAAAGACACGGTGAATTGCCTTGTCGATGAGGAATTGAAGCGGCTGGCGGCAAGCTGGAAGACCTTCACCGGACCATTCGAGAAAGAGAAAGAAAAAAATTAGGGATTAAATCAGCTCCGCTTTCTTCTTCAGGATATCCACTTCTCTCCGGGTCAAGAACCGCCATTTTCCCGATCCCAAGCTTCCCAGCCTCACTCCTCCGAAGCCAACCCGTTTGAGATGAAGCACTCCATGGCCGATGACCTCAAACATCCGCTTCACCTCTCTCTTTCTCCCTTCATGGATTTCTACTTTGAACAGGCTTTTTTTGGAGCTGCCGCGAAGCTTCTCAATCCTCGCCGGGGCTGTTCTTTTCCCATCAAGATAAATCCCTTTCTCCAGCCGAGCGATCTTTGTAAGGTCTGGAATCCCCTTGACCTCTGCCAGGTAAGTCTTCCGTATTTTGAACCGGGGGTGCAGAAGACAGTGAGCCAGCTCACCGTCGTTCGTCAAAAGCAGGAGCCCCTCGCTGTCATAATCCAGCCTCCCCACAGGAAAGACTCTTTTTTTTAGAGAAGGAAGAAGCTGCTGAACCGTTGGCCGGCGAAGAGGATCCTTCATGGTGACCAGAAAGCCCGGAGGCTTGTTGAGCATCAGATAGACCAGTCCCTCTTCTCTCTCCACTCTTTTGCCTTCGACTTCAACTTTGTCTTTTTGGTCGTCGATCTTATAACCGAGGGTCTGTACGACCTGACCGTTGACCTTGATCCTTCCTTCGACGATCATCCTATCCACCTCTCTTCTGGAGGCTACGCCCGCTTGCGCCAGGTATTTGTTCAGCCTGATTTCCATCCTCAGTAGTCCCTTCCAAGAAGATGGATATTGCCCATCCTCACTCTCTTCAAGCCTGCATCCAGCGCAGCTTCCCTGCATTCTCGGGCATGGCAGCGGGAAGTGACAGGCATATCCTGAAAATAGAAATGGGGGCAGAATCCGAGAAGGGCGCAGGGAATCTCAGGATTAAGGAAAGCCATAAATTCCACGATAAGATGAGGCTCTTTTCCGCAGTTGATGCACTTTCCCCTCTTAAAAAGAGAAGACCCTCTGTATGGGGATAGCGGCTTCAGACCTTTTTCTCTAAAGCCGATTAATTGAGGAAGAAATTCCTAAAAATAAATATTGAGTCCGACGTTGAGAGAATAGTTGCCTAATTCGAGATCATTTCCGTCGATCACAACATCACCGCGGCGGTATTTCCCCTCAGCCACGAGAGCGATCTTCGAGAACTTCAGCTCCAGACCGACACCCACGCTGTAGCTTCCCGTCTTATCATCGCCAACATCCTGAATCTCAGCCATGTAATACCCATAACCGGCCATCACGTACGGATGGAAAACAGCAATAGATAAAGGGAAAAGCTTGACGTTCGCGCCGATGTACTGGTACTCCAGCTCCCGACCATCCCAGTCAATTACGCCAGCGCCAATCTGTGTCAGCTCATGCCCAGCGCGGATGTACATCGCCTCGATGGCAAACATGGAGATCTTCAACCCGAGACGCCCCCCGTAAAAAAGCGTGGCATCGGATTCAAACTCAATGTCTTGAATGTCAGGAAGCTTCGGCTTCTCTGATGAGTAGCCAACCAGTGCTCCGATATAAATCTCCTGGGCATGCAGAGCGGAAACAGATGCGAATAAAAAGACAAAGACTAGGCTAGAAATCATGATTCTTTTCATTTTTTCACCTCCCTCTTTAGTCGTGTATCGCACTGCTTTTTAATACAAAATTATGAAATATTGAAGTTAAAGTCAAGCTGAATTCTTGGTAAAGGGTCACTCCTCGAGCCGGGGCTTGGCCAGGATCTCCATGATCCTGATGTCAAAAAAATTCTGGGCGTTGGCCGGCTGCAGAAGGACAACCGTATCCGCGCCCCGTCCCGTGCCCCCCACTGAAATGCAGGGATCTTTGGTGGAGATGAGCCCGGCATCCGCAGCCATGAGCGCGATCTCCACGGCCACTTTAGTGCCCTCGCCGAAAATCCGCAGCGTGTAGGCCATGATCTCTTCAAGCTCGTAGGTTCCCAGCTTCTTCCGGACAGCGCGGCCCACCCCTCCCAGAGCGTGCTGGCAGGTGAGGATCCTGGCTCCAGCCTTTTCGATTTTTTTCCTGTATTCAGGCTGCAATTCCTGGTATTCCGGCTCCAGAAAGCCCGTGGAGTGGGTGACAATCACCAAATTTTTCCCTTTAAAGAGTTCCACGGCTGCTGCTCCAGTTCTGCCCGAAGACGAGGCCACGACCACATTCCGAATCCCCAGCTTCTCGGCCCGGGCAGCCGCGATCTCCAGAGCTCTGCCGGTGTTTTTTCCTCCGGTTCGCTTGAAATAAACGCAGGGAACAGATATCTCTAAAGACTCTGGGTTTTTGACGTCTGACATAAGAGACTCTCCTTTTCTTGTTTGGGGACTTTCACCAGGGCTTTATCCTCAGCCGGATAAAGGCCTGGAATTTCCCTCAAATGGATTCCTTCTTTCTCAAAAACAAGCGCCCTCATCTTCCCTGCCTCATTTTGTTTTCTTGTCTCCAGGATGTCAAGTAAAAACAGAAACCCCTCTATTTCCGTGATGAAGGAACCATCTGATCTAATGGTAATGCAGTAAATAAGGTTACAATTTCTGTGCGGCCTGGATGCTGCCCTCAGCCCCCGGACCCCGAGGGAACCTGTCCCGTCGGTTCCCCCCCGTCGAATAATCCGACGGGTCCCCCCTCCTCTACGGGGGCTCGAGGGAGGCATCCAGGTCCGCTCAATAGATGATGTCAAACGAATTATTGCGTCAATATGAGTTGAGAAGGGCGGCGGCGGTTGCTCTCCATCCGAAACCCATGGAGGAGGATGGGAGGGTCTTGGCTTGGATGGAGGGGAACCGCTGCCGTGACAAATTACATTTTCATAATGAACTGTCACGGAAGTCAAGATGACTACAGTAAAAAGAAAACCTTTGTCTTCCTGAATCGTATGATTTAGAGTAAAATATTTTTGAAGACGATGGCGAGAGTCAATATTGACGAATCTGTTTCTATGGCCATGGGATCACTCTGGGCCAATAAGCTGAGGACTTTCCTGACGCTCCTGGGCATTATCATCGGCGTCCTGACCATTATCGCTGTCGTCTCCATCATCCAGGGCCTCAACAACTATGTCTATACCCAGTTTTCCTTTTACGGGGCCAACGATTTCGCGGTGTCGAAGTTCTCGATGAGCGGAGAATCCTCCCTGGCCGCCTACCGGGAAATGCTCAAACGGAAAAACCTCACTCTGGATGACATGGGGACTATCCAGAGATTGTGTCCCTCCTGCGAGCTGGTGGGAGCCTCTGTCTCCACCTCCAGGACAGTCAAGTTCGGGAGTCAGCTTTTGAAAGATGTGGAGATAAGGGGCATCACTCATATTGACCATTTGATCGGGTCAGTCTTGGAATTGGAGAGGGGAAGGCATATTCTCGAACAAGATGAAAGCCACTCCCGCTATGTCTGCGTCATCGGTGCCGATATCAAGGAGAAGCTGTTCCCTTACCAGGACCCGCTGGGAAAATGGATAAAGGTCGGTCCTCACAACCTCCTCGTCGTGGGCATCGGCGCCAAAAAAGGAAAAATCCTGGGGTTCAGCCAGGATAACTACGTCCGGATCCCCATCACCACCTTCCATAAGCTCTACGGTTCAAGGAGAAGCATCGACATCAACATTCACACCTTATCCCCGGAACAGATGGAAAGAGCCCAGGAGGAAGTGAGAACCGTCCTCCGCTCCAAACGTCACCTCTCCTTCAATGACAAGGATGATTTCTCGTTTACGAGTTCAGAGACCTTCCTCCAGATGTACAGGACAGCTACCTCGAGCATCTATTTCGCCATGATCGCTATCTCCTCCATCGCTCTTCTGGTCGGAGGGATCGTGGTCATGAACATCATGCTGGTAGCGGTCACGGAAAGGACAAAGGAGATCGGAATCCGGATGTCGGTTGGAGCCCGGCGCATGGACATCCTCTTCCAGTTTTTAGTCGAGTCCGCATCCATCTCAACGGTCGGAGGATTGATCGGGATCCTGATCGGGTTCATCATCGCCAAGATCGTCACCGCCGCAACTTCCATTCCCTCAGCCCTCGACCCGGGCTCGATCATCGTGGCCATTATCGTTTCGGGCTCAGTGGGCATCTTTTTCGGAATCTACCCGGCCAATAAGGCCGCCAAGCTGGACCCGATAGAAGCCTTGAGGGCAGAACAATGAGATTGGGCATACTGAGAGAGATCTTCCGGATGGCTCTTGACTCCATCAAATCCCATAAGCTCCGCTCTTTTTTGACCCTGCTGGGAATCATGATCGGAGTGATGACAGTGATCGGCATGGTCTCCATCGTCCAGGGACTGAACCGGGCGTTTCTCAGTCAGCTCGAATCCGCCGGGTCAGACCTGATCATCATCAGCAAATACGAGCCTATCCAAATGGGCCGTGATTCTGAAGAAATCAGGACAAGGAAAGACCTCACTTTTGAAGATGCGGTGGCTATCCAGAAAGAGTGCTCTCTGGTCAAGGCCGCGGCTGTGGACCTTGTAGCGGAAGTAACTCAAGACCTGCCGATTAAATACCAGAATGTCAAAAGCCACGATGCTTTCATCCTGGGAATGAACGAGCACTGGCCTGAGGTTTTGACCATCTATCTTCCTGAGCAAGGGCGATTCATCACGGAAAACGACGTCATGCACAGTGTCAAAGTCTGTGTGCTCGGGTTTGACCTGGCAGAAACGCTCTTCCCTTATACGGACCCTGTGGGAAGGTATGTCCGGATAGGTCCGGAAGAATTCACTGTAGTGGGTGTGCTCCAGAAGAGGGGCACCATGTTTGGACAGAGCCAGGACAATTTTGCCGCCATCCCCATCACCACCCTCATGAAGTATTATCCTTACAACCTCAGAAGGCTCGAGATCATCGCCACTCCCAAGAAACACGGTTATATTGACGAGACCATGGACCAGATCATCAACCTGCTGCGGAGAAGAAGAAAGGTCGGCTTCGGAAAGCCGAACGATTTCTCCATCTACACCCAGGACACTCTCGTCGACCTTTACAACAATCTCACCGGAGCCGTCTATATGGTCATGATCGTCATCTCCTCTATCGGCCTTCTCGTCGGGGGGATCGGGGTCATGAACATCATGCTCGTCTCCGTCAGAGAGAGGACCCGTGAGATCGGGATCCGCAAAGCCATCGGAGCGCGCTCCTCGGACATCCTGAAGCAGTTCATGATCGAAGCCGTTTTCTTGACGGGGATAGGAGGTGTCCTGGGGGTGATCATCGGCTTCGGGATCGCTCTTCTGGTCAAAGCGGCTACCCCGCTTCCGGCTTCCGTCACTCTCTGGTCGGTGTTCCTGGGGCTTCTCGTCTCCATCTCAGTCGGCCTCTTCTTCGGGATCTTTCCCGCCCAGAAAGCCGCCAAGCTCGAGCCTATCGTCGCCTTGCGCTACGAATAAGGCCGGATCACACCTTCGGAAACTTTCCCGTACCTAGGAAAGGTTTTGCGAAGTAGCTGAAGCGACCATATCAGGTTTAGCCTTTGGAATTCGCTCATTGAGGGAATCCGACGAAGTCGGGCGGCGAGTATGTATTGAGCTTGTCAGGAAAAGAGGGAATGGGGGTGGAGAAATACTTAATTTTGTAAGTGAGCAGGGACAGCTAAGCGAGTTACGCAGCCGCCGAGAGGAGCGAATGGAGAATGGCGTTTAAAATCTGATTGGGAGCTAAGCTACTTCGCAAAACCTTTGTCTATCATTTCAAAATCTTTTTTTCGATGAAGGTGTGGGCTTTTTCCAGGGCAGCAGCGACCTTTTCCTTATCCTCTGCGACGAGCTCGACCAGGGAAGGATTGCCTCCTCCTTTGCCCTTTATAAGAGGAGAAACCAGGGGAATGAGCTCTCTCATGTCGATATCGAAACCTTCAGAGCGGGCCAGGATAAGGTGTCCTCTCTCCTCCCCTTTCAAGCCTAATAGGACGATAAAATCGCCGCCGTGGATGATGTTCAAAGCCAGATTTCTGACCTCTTCGTGCGTCCTATCCGTGAAGGTCTGGCTGATGATATTCTTCTCCGCTTTCTTTATGATCTCCTGGGCCTCATACTGAGCTATCTTCTGCTGCAGCTTCCGGCTTATCTGTTTCTGAGACTTCAGATCAGAGGACAGCTTCTCGACTGCGGGAAGAACCTCCGATTCATGAACAGTGTATCTATTGGCCAGCTCACGCAGGATCCTGTTTTTCGCTGAGTAGTCCTGAAGGGCCCGGTTCCCGCAGAGGAATTCAAACCTGACATTATCCCGGATTCTCTCCCATTTGAGGATCTTGACCAGGCCCACCTCGCCCGTTCTCCCCACGTGGGTCCCTCCGCAGGCTGTGTAGTCAAAATCCGATACTTCGACGACTCGGATCCGCTTCTTCTTTGGCGGCGGCTTTCTGAGCGGAAGGCGACCGACTTCATCTTCAGACAGAAAATGAGTCTTGACCTCCCTGTCCTCAAAAACGATCTCATTGGCTCGTCTTTCCACTCTCTCAACCTCTTCATCGGAAGCATCCCTTAAGGCTATCTCCAGTGTGGAGACGGACTCACCGAGATGAAAAGAGAGGGTTTTTGCCCCGAAGAGCTCGGTGAAGCTCTGGGATAAAATGTGTTGACCCGTATGCTGCTGCATATGGTCGAAGCGCCTCTGCCAGTCGATTTTTCCGCTTATGCTCTCTGCGTCGATATCTCTGTCGAGGACATGGATGATCCTTTCCTCTTCTTCAAAAACCTTGATCACTCTCTTTCCGTCTATCCATCCCTGGTCATAAGGCTGACCGCCTGACTCGGGATAAAAGCAGGTCTGGTCAAGGATCAAGGCCGGCTTCTGTTCCCGGAGTCCCTTTTCCACGACTCGGGCCTCGAACTCTAGCCGGTAGGGATCTTCGAGGTAAAGACGCTTTGTCTCCTGTCTCATCCGACTCTCCCTCCTTCTAACGCCCGGACTGAATCCCGGCTGAGAGCAAAACCGTCAAATAATGCGCAGGAATAATAATACCAGAAAAGCGGCGAGAAAGATAACCACGGAAGGCAGGATCAGGATCCTGTAGACCCCCCTCAGGTCAGCTTTAAAATACTCCAGGGTCAGCGCCAGGCAGAGATGAGCAGGGGAGATAAGAATCCCAAAAAAACCGCTGACGTAGGCGAACATCACCAGCACCATATCCGGGTTTTCCGGCCCAAAAATCGGGAGGAGAATCGGGAAAGAAATTCCGACATAAGCATGATTGACACCGGTGAGGAGACCCAGGAAAAAAGGCACGGCAAACAGCAGCAGATAGGCTGATGCTCCTTGGGGGTGGATGGCGCTGGTCAATGAATTCAAGGCGCCCGAGACCTCAAGGATCCTCTTGAAGACCATGACAGAAGCGATGAGAAAAAGTGTCTTCAAAGAGATGCTCTTCCAGATGATCCTCAATCGTTCCTGGAGGCTCATCCGGAAAAAAACTTGGGTCAAAAGAGCGGTTACGGCAAGTGAGAACAGCATGCTGAATTTGAAGATAAAAATCAAAAAAATGGCCACGAGGAGGGGCCAGATGCTGAATAGAAGCTGGAACAGATTGTCCAGGAATCCCTTGCTGTTTTTATCGCTGGCAAGGCGAGGGACATGCTTGAAGAGGATGACCAACCCTAAAGCAGCAGCCAGGACAGTGAAGGGAAACTGAAAGAAGGCAATTCTCTTGATGGGAATCTGAAGGATCGCCGAAGCCAGGATCAGGTTGACATACAACGGCCAGCAGTACTCCCAGATATGACGGAACCAGTAATTGAGAAATGTCTTCCAGGCTGGGGAAAGCTTCCAGCGACGACCGGCTTCCTCCACAACAGGCGCGGACATCAAAGCTCCTCCGATCATGGGCAGGAAACCTATGAATGCAGAAGGGAGAGCCAGGATCAATCGGGGCTCAGGAATCAAATTCCTAAGACAATCCACCATCCTCTTGAAATTCCCCTTGAGCTGGAGAAGAGTTCCCAGGTAGAGGACGAGCAGGATAATCCCGATGAGGCTGAGGGTCTCGGCCGAAGTCAAAGCCTCCAGGATATTGCGAGCAAGGGCAGGAAAGCCGAGGCTGAAAATGACCCCTGTCAGAAGGGCTCCCAGAAAAAGCACAAACCCCAGGTCCAGCTTTTTCTTGATCAGGAAGAGGAGGACGAGGATGACAAGAATGATCTTTAAAAAATCAGCCATTACAGAGAGGATAGAATACGGGCAGTTATCTTAAAATGCATCTTGGCGACTTTGTCCAGCGCCTGAGCTCCCTGAGCTTTGACCAGCTTCAACCCGGCTTCCTCGACGAGTGGCGAGGCTCCCTTGGGAAGTTCAATCCCTATGTCCTGGGAAAGAAAATAAAGACGTTTGAGGAATTCAGCTCTGGCCAGAATAGAGGCTGCGGCTACAGCCAGGTCCTCCTCTGCTTTCGGTCTCTGGATGAGCTCGATGGTCTTGCCTCTCTTCATCAGGGCACTGAGGACATATGCCTTATCCCCAAACTGATCGGTGACAGCGAGCTTAC
>Ga0224506_10001576_pt1 | contig 16169 bp, 13 predicted proteins | sample SF_Jan12_sed_USG_2_FD_169108 | JGI IMG/M metagenome (GOLD analysis project Ga0224506, IMG submission 169108) | Sediment microbial communities from San Francisco Bay, California, United States - SF_Jan12_sed_USGS_8_1 | ecosystem: Environmental > Aquatic > Marine > Sediment | place: USA... | reverse complement strand
TGACAGTTGAGCCGGTGGCGCCTTTTTCCCTGGCGGCGCGAACGATTTTTTCGGTAATCGAATCTTCGGTAAATGCGATGATTAATTTAAAGTGCATAACTTGATCTCCTTAGTTTGGAGGTTGTTTGCTGCGCCTGGCCTGCCACTCGGATAACTGAGCGTAAGCCATAACAGACATAATTGGAAACAGACTGGCAAAGGCGATCAGGCCAAAGCCATCGAGCAGTGGATTGCGCCCCGGCACTGTAGTCGACAGGCCAAGTCCCAGTGCCGCGACCAGCGGAACAGTCACCGTCGAGGTGGTAACCCCGCCCGAATCGTAAGCCAGAGCGATAATCATACGAGGTGCGTAAAGGGTTTGTATGACGACGAAAACATAGCCGGTGATGATGTACCAGTACAACGGTGTACCGGTGACGATACGATAGACGCCGAGAGCAATGCCGATGGCGACACCAATCGCGACAGCGATGCGTAGCCCCCAGACGCCGATGCTACCGGCTGAAACCTGATTCGCCTTGATCGCGACTGCGAGCAACGAGGGTTCGGCGATAGTAGTAGCGAAGCCGATGGCGAAGGCAAACAGATAAACCCATTTGTAATCCGACCATTCGATGATGCCGGAGGTATTTCCTGCGGTGATAAAGGCGGGGTCGGTTAATTGCTGTGCCATGAGTTTTCCGAGTGGAAATAAAGCAGCTTCCAGTCCTTCCAGGAAAAATCCCAGTCCCAGTAGTACGAGGATGAATCCGGCGACAATTTTTCTCAGGTTTGGAATCGGTCGGCGCAGTACCAGTAACTGGAAGCCAAAGATAATAATCGCTATCGGTAAGACATCCCAGATGGTGGCGGCTATGGTCAGTAGTAAATCAATAATCAACTGCATAAGCGCAATCAAACTACCATGCCGTAAGCCATGACGAAAATCATGGGTGTTAACGAGGCAAAAGCGATTAAGCCGAAGCCGTCGATCATCGGGTTGCGTCCTTTGATTGAACTGGCGAGGCCAACACCCAATGCGGTAACCAGTGGCACTGTGATGGTCGAAGTGGTGACACCGCCGGAGTCGTAGGCGATACCGATGATTTCTTTAGGCGCGAACACGGTCATAATAACAACGCCGATATAACCACCGATAATTAAATACTGAATCGGCCAGCCTTTAAGAATGCGAAACACGCCGATCACAATGGCGAAACCAACCGAAACAGCAACGGTAATGCGCAGGCCAAAAGCGTAGGCGTTCATGGACTGCTCGCTATTTTCAATCATATTACCGATAGCAGCGACTGTTGCCGCCTCTTTGGCAACCGCGATTAGCGCCGGTTCGGCAACCGTGGTGCCGAAGCCTAAAGCGAAGGCAAACAACAATAACCAGGTCAGGCTACCCTTGCTGGCGAAGGCGTAGGCCATCGATTCGCCAATCGGAAATAAGCCCATGTTGAGGCCCTGCACGAATAAGGTTAAACCGATAACGACAAAAATTATGCCGGTTAGTATTTCACCAAAATTGGGAATCGGCTGCTGCAGAATCACCAGCTGGAAAAAACCAATCACGACGATGATGGGGAGTAAATCACGCAGGCTATCGAGCAATGATGAAAAAATCGCCTTGAGTGATTTCATGAAACCCAGAAGTTAATGGTGTGATGATGGACTATATCAGTACAATCAAGACAGGCAAATGATCAAAATCAATAATATGAAGGTGGTGGATAGTTAAGCACAAAAGGGGAATCAGCATGGCCAAAAATATCATATTATGTGCCGATGGTACCGGTAACCGTGGGGGTTACACGCCCAATAGTAATATCTACAAAATGTATCACGCTATCGTAGGGCTAGTGACGGTGGCTGGTTATCTGTTGTTCCGCAAGCTATACATTATTTCCCCGGAGCCTCACCCGCTGTTTTGATCTGGTTAGTCTGGTTTCGATAGCCATTTCGCAATGGCGTCGATACCCGGTAAAAAAAGCATCGCGCAAATCATCATTACCATCGCTGTGGCGGTACTGTTATTTTCGGACATGCTTCGTCTTAGTTGAATTGAACTCGGTTGGTGATATGTGTTCTGTTCTTTTGAGCGGACGTTGATATGTGATGATTAGTTATTTTTTTTGATGCTTTAACATGGATGCAATTTCTTCCACTCTATCCCAGGTTATCCCCTTTTTTTGTTCCTCAACTAATGGATGATCGTGATCACGAAGCACGATTGTTGGTCGTACCCCGACGGGTTGGGTAAAAATATCAGTTTTTAAATTAATTGTTTCAGGGTAGAAAGGTAAGGTCGTGGACAGCAAGCCAAAATAAGGTGGCTCATTTTCCCTGCCAGGGTTTTCCCATAGTTCCGAAGATCGATAAAAATCATCCTCGCTCAAAGTAACCCAAACTGCCCAGTTGAAGGTCTCCTTTCTGTCAACGATGGGTAAAAATATATTTCCCAATATAAAAAAATATTTGCCGTATATAATGCATTGATCTTCGGTGATTGAACACTCGGCTTCTCTGTCTAAATAGGGTACATCATTGTACGCAGCCGGAACTTTCGCACCATAACCTAAAGACGGGCCTTCGTGTAATTCATTGCATGTTTTACAGCAGTATGTGTTCATGTTATTCCTCAACTAACTGCAAAACCGCCCAATATACAAGAATGGTGAATATCCGTAAATGCTATTGCCGGATGGCTGGCTCTATTTGATTAATGTCCCTTATGGCCGTTAGTTCGTTTTTTAAGATCGGAGGGCAAGAATAGGTCTGGAGCGATCATTCCTGATTATGCTACCCGGTTTTCAATAGGACTGGTTCTAAATTACAATTTTGAAAAATAGAGATAGATCCATTCCCCGTCTGCTTGGCACTATACATAGCGGTATCGGCATCTTTAATTAGCTCCTCGGGATTCGTGTCCTCAACTGTCATGAACCTTACACCAATGCTCGAACTGACCTGGCAAGTGACTCCTTTGAAATCTATAGGCTCGCTCAACAATTTAATAATCCTCCCGGTTGTTGTCAGCGCTCTGTTATTTGCAGTTTTTTGGTCAGTGCCAAGCTGATCCAGTACAACTATAAATTCATCTCCACCTACACGACTGACTATATCTCCAGCGCGCACTATAGATTTCAAGCGATTGACGGACTCAATAAGTATGGCGTCTCCGGCCTCGTGCCCGTGATTGTCATTTATGGCTTTAAATCCATCCAGGTCGATATACAACAGCGCTCCAAATGAATGATACCTGGTCAGGCGCGATATCATATTTTCCAGAAATTCTAATAATAAACGGCGATTTGCTGAATGTGTCAATGGGTCGTGATTTATCAAGTACTGGATCTGATCCAAAAACTCATCGTGTTCGGCAACATAAGGCTTGACTATCCAGGTATATATTATTGGTGCGGAAATAACGATCAACATGACCACATCGAGAAGAGCGATTTGATACGGGCCTAGATCAAGGGGCAAATATATTAAAAAAATCATAATAGCCAGCTCTACCAAAGCTATTATGGTACCGATGCGTAATATTGCTGATATTATCGATGTTGTTTTCATAGATTGATACGGAATTAATTTTTTCAGACGTGGGGACGGCGAGGTTCACTCCCGAAACTACAGGTTACGACCATGGTGTCAAATAATTTAGATATAGACAATCTTTCCAAGGATATTAAAGTAGCTGTTGTGTCGTTAAATCTGTTCGGAACATTAAAAATATCTATACGAATGATTAGAGTATGGGGGTTAACATTCCCCAATAATTAGCCCTACATACTATCAGGCATTCTCACCTTCCTCTCTGTCTCCCTCGTTTAAATTACAAAAACTAGAGCTCCATCACAATATTTGTATGCCCGCTATTGGCCCGGATCAGGGCCCATACTTTATAGGATATCCATTATGCTGCCACCAACGGACACCCTCGTCTAGTACGGCTGTATTTTTATAGCCGTTGCTTCTGAGCGCATCGGTCATTTGGTCCGAGTATTTATGAGGGCAGGCACAATAGGAAATAATCCAGGTGTCGTCTTCCGGTAACAGCATCATAGTTGATTCTGGGTCGTAAGCGGGAGCCGGAATCGCACCCGGTATATGCGCCAGGTACCAGTCCGATGGTGGGCGGGTGTCCAGCAGGATTAGCCTGGCTCCGTTACGTATTGCTGTGTCCAGCTGCTCCGCCGAAACGTATCGACCTTCTCGTAATGAAAACTGCGGTGGTGGCCCATCAGGATTAAGTACCACTTCTGGAAACTCAGCGAATTCCGGTACCTCGAATCTTTCTGGAACCTCTCGTTTCCAGCTACGGATTAGTGCTACCAAATCGTCGATGGTATCTTCCGATATCTGGTCTCGGTAAGCCGACATCGGCGTACCTCGGCGACCATTCGATATGGCCAAACGTATCTGTTCATCGGAGGCCGAAGATAAAAATTCAGGATTATTAAGACTAGTCGCCGTTACACCCTGACCTTGATAACCATGGCAAACAGCACAGGACTGGTCGTATGCGATGCGGCCCGACACAGGATCGCCAAGAATGGGTTCGGCCGTCATATCCAGGGACTCGTCAAGCTGCCAGCTGCGAATCAAGCTGACAAGTGAATCGATATCTGTTTCGTCGAGTGGGCCTCCGTAACGCTTGTCGTGTGCTGCCATCGCAGTTCCAGGGCGACCGTTTGCGATACTCCGCCATAGAAATTCATCACTCACCGAAACCAGGAAGTCCTGATTCCCCAGCGCATTAGCGTTATCTGCGGCATATCCCTCACCATTGTCACCGTGGCAGAGCGCACAATATCTGGTATATACCTGCTGTCCTCGCGCGAGCAACACATCGCTTTCGGTATTGGGGAGATTATCTTCGGAAATGCCTTTCCCCGCCCCGGCGACTCCCGTAATAAGCGCGGTCACTAAGATGACTAACAAGGTCAAGTCTGGCCAAATGCCCGTTTTCATGTCCCTCTCCTTCGATATTGACCCTGCATTCTTTTAGACTGGGCCTGTCTTAAATCAGATGGTTTAGCGCCAACTTTATACTGGCAGGTTTATTTCTACAATGCTTTATTCTGCAGCAACCAGCGAAGCTTGTTATTGCCTGCTCGGCCTTTTTGCCAGCTTCCTTTGTAGTGTTCTTCGGTGCATGCCCATCGCCCGCGCAGCCGCAGAGATATTGCCATGATGATCACCGAGCACCTTTTGCAGGTGCTCCCATTCCACGCGTTTCACCGACATGGATTGTGTTGGAATATTGACACTGGCATTGCCCTCATCGTGATAAAAGGCCTCAATGATGTCGTCCACCGGGGCTGGTTTCGTCAGATAGTGGACGGCACCGAGTTTGATCGATTCTACCGCGGTGCTGATACTGGCATATCCCGTTAATACCACTATCCGAATGCCGGGTTCTTTTGCTATCAATGTCTTGATCACGTTAAGACCTGAGTCCTTAGATATACGTAAGTCGACGATGGCAAATTCAGGGTGTTGCCTCTCGCTAATTTCGGCAGCGGCTGCCGCGCTATGTGCGATCTCTACACTATATTCTCGCCGCCTGAGCGCTTTAGACAAAACCTGGCAAAATACCTCATCGTCGTCCACCAGCAATAGATTGGGTTGGTCAGGATTAGTCTCAGTCATTATCTTAAGGAATCAGTGGTAAATGAATGGTTGTGCAGGTTCCCCGAGGCTCCAACCGGTTAAAACTAACACCACCGCCACTCCGGCGTAGTGTGTTGATAGCAAGAAATAAACCGATGCCCATGCCGTCCGGTTTGTCGGAAAATCTGGTTTCACCCGCCATCTCGATTTGCTCATCACTCATTCCCGGTCCGTTGTCGGAAATTTCGATTAACAGTTTATTTTGAAGCGTACGGGTCTTAATCAAGATCGAATCTGACGATGCTTCGGCGGCATTATTGAGCAGGTTTATGACTGCCTGGGATATAGTTTTATCAAATAGCAGGTGATGCTGGTCTGAATGTTGGCTCTCGAATTGAAATACGATTCCCGGGTGCGAATTTTTCCACTGACGCATCATTTTGTCGATGAAAGTATCGGGGGAGAGTAGAAAGCCCTCGTCAGCGCGTGATTCACCAGCCGAGTCGGACAGGACAGACAGTATCTTCTTACAGCGAACTATCTGGTCGTGTAATATTTTCTGATTTTCGAATAAATCAGGATGTTTGTCAGGATCATATCCATGAGTTATTTCATCACTGATCACGGCGAGACTGGCCAACGGTGTACCCAGTTCATGTGCTGTGCCAGCCGCCAGGGTACCTAAAACGACCATTTGTTGATCGTGTGATTCTCGTTGGCGAGCCTCGCTAATCGCCTGATCTCTCGCTCTTAATTCCCTGGAGAAATAGGTAATAAACCAGGTCACCAGTAATGCGCTGATCAGAAAACCAAACCACATTCCGAGCACATGCTGATAAAACTGATCGTGGCCGGATAATGATTGCTGGGGATCATGCGTCAGAAAAGAGAAGGGCAGGTAAAATTTGAGTAACAGGTTGTACAGAAAAATGGTCAGTATTACCAGGAACCAGGTACGGATACCCGGTATTACCGTGGCGGAGATGGCCAGCGGTATCAGGTAATAAAAAGTGAAGGGATTTGTGGCACCCCCAGCAAAATACAGCACCACCGAAAAGGATAGAATGTCGATTAATAACTGGATGAATATGGTCCTTTCGGTGATTTCCCTGCCCGACTTCATCAATAATCGGGTAATCAAATTAAACACAGCCATGGACAGTAAAATAATACTGAAAGGCATAATCGGTAGATTGATCTTCAGGCCGAGTATAACTATCGCTAACATCAGGATGACGAAGGCAATCGTGATATAACGCTGGAAATATAACTGGTGCAGAATTCTGGCTGAGCTTAGGATTTCGCCTGTCGACATGAATAACCAACCGTTATTAAAGGAACGAGTATATTAATTTTTCCAGCGAGCCAGCCATCGATCTAGAAAACCTGAAAACCAGTCGGTGATGACGTCGTCGTGCTGTTTGGCATAATCAAGCTGCTGTTTTCGGCTGACCGGGTCGAGTCCTTCGGATTCGTAATCATCGTTGGTACTAAACCATGATCCGATCACCGACTGCGTTACTTCCGGGTGAAACTGCAGGCTGTAAAAATTATCTTTATAACGGAATGCCTGGTTGGTGAATCGATCGCTACTGCATAACAGGGTTGAATCGGCGGGCAGTTCGAAGCCTTCTTTGTGCCATTGAAATAGCTTTGACGGCATGGAGGCGAAATCTTCTGCCTGCTGATTAGGAGTGATGTCGGTGAATCCGACCTCGGTTAAGTCGTTCTCGTGTCTTGCTACTTCGGCACCTAGTACCTTTGCGAGTATTTGACCACCGAAGCAGATGCCGAGATAGGCGCAGCTGGTTTTCAGGCAGTGTTCGACCCAATCTATTTCGGCTTTAATCCATGGCTCAGGATCGTTGACGCTGTCCCGGCTGCCAAAGATGATTGCGGCACGATAAACCGCTGGATCGGGTAACGGCTCGCCTTCCATCGGATAACACCAGTCGACCTGGTAACCTTTTTCCTCCAGCAATCCACTGCAGCGGTCACCCGTCCAGGTTCGGGAATGTTTTAATATGATGACCCTGTTTTCTGCCCCGAAATTGTCGCTTACAGTCATGCTTCGGTGCGCCCCCGGAATCGATTAAAGGCCAGTCTGGTTTGTAATCCAATATCGAAAAATGGTCCTGGCGGTAGCAGGTTAGGTTTGTCCTGATTGAGTAGCTGTGCCAGTTCATCGGATTCGTTGCCGAGGGCTAAATCGACGATTAGTTTACCGAACAGGCTACCCATGGCGATACCGCCGGCGTTGTAGCAGCCGGCGAAAAACAGGTTGTCGTTAACTTGCTCGAATACCGGTTTGGAATTGCGGCTAATGCAGACATTGCCCGACCAGCTGTATTCGAATTCGAGGTTGGTTAAACCGGGGAAGCGTTTTCTCAGTCCAGAATAGTTGCGTTCCCGCCGGGTGGCTAATGCATTTTGGTCCATGGCCAGGCCCGGCCACCATTCGACGGTATTACGAACCAGGATACGGCGGTCATTCGTTAATCTTACAGTTGCACCCATCGAGCTGGCCGATAACACGCCCCAGGGCCTCGGGCTGCCAATCGCGGCGTATTCTGATTCGCTTAACTGGCGAGTCAAACTCCCGGTAAGGGTCAGAGGAAATACCCGGTTAGTTTTAAAACCGTTTCTCGGCATTAATGCGTTAACCGCAATAATCGCCCGGTTGGCTGATACGCTACCGTTAATCGACTTCAGGTATAGGGTATTGCCCTGGCTCATTTCGATGACCGGAGAGTGTTCGTAGAGCTGAACTGTGTCGGGCAGATTTTCAATCAATCCATTCACCAGAGCCGCCGGGTTAACCAGAACGCCGGATTTTGTCTGCACAGCATACTGGTAGAATTCGGTCCCCAGTCGCTCGGACAATCTCTCTTTTGTCCAGACCTGGTGCTCGAGGCCTGCGCGGTGCAGAAAACCTTCAAAGTTTTTCAACTTGGGGATATTACGATTGTCGGCTGCGCAATGAAATTTACCAGATTCGTCCCAGTCGCATGGAATATTGTATTGCTCGACTCGCTGCCGTAGTAAATCCAGACCGGCTTTGTTTAACCTGTTTTTGGCCAACTGGGTCTGTTCATCGGCCAGTGTCGAACCACCGTCGTTGAGCGTGATATCGACGATGTAGCCGGAGTTTCTCGAACTGGCGCCTTTGCCTGCCTGTTCGGCGTCAAGTAATACAATGGAGTCCGTAGGGTTCAGTTCAGCGATGCGATAGGCAGCTGCGAGACCGGTGAAGCCTGCGCCAACGATTACCCAGTCCGCCTGTATGTTTTGCTCTAAACGAGGGAAGGAGGGTGCTTTCGAAGTAGTATGTACCCAGCCACAGGTTTCATCGTTTATGGTTTGCCAGGTATTTTGGTTGATCAATTTCATTGTTCAACTACACCATCGGTATTAAATGAGAAACATCGTTATCGAATGACCAGGACTCGAGCTTGTTTTCGATACTATGGAGTGGGTATTTAGGCACTAAAATTCACTATGATATTTGAATGCTGCCAATATAAGCTTAGGTGAATCTATTGGCAAATGTCTCATTTAAGCGCGTACCGGTGAATTCACCCTTTTAAACTAGTCTAGCTTTCTTATAAGCGGTCATTGGAGAAAAGTGATGGAACGGCGAGAGTCTGGTCTTGCTCCGAATTGGTGGACATCCAGGAATAGGCATAAGGAGCGCCAGGAGGTCTCAAATGACAAAACCGAAGCGATACAAACGTATAGTGCGGAGCCCAAGCGAGAAGCGATTAGAAGGGCCAACCAGGAAGGTTCCGTCGGCGACGGTGTCAGAAAAATATTTATGATAGCTTAGGTAAGATCCCCATTATGGCTATTTCCTTGATTTTGGATAAAAACCATATAGTATTTGATGTGCCAGTATGTCTGCGCCAAACTCTTATAATTTCTCTTAGGTTTTCCTCTAAATCTCCTGGGGTTTCCCTCTAAATCGCCTGGTCGAAATTCAAAGGCAGGAAGGCCGGGGTATCGGTTAAACCAATTTAAGTTCTCCTGGCACAATCTGGAGTTTATGTAATATTTAATTCAGGAAAAGAATGCCGATGGATACACTAAAAATATTAAAAAAACACTGTCGAGCACTAAAATATTTAACCGATAAAGAAATGGAACAGCTGGTTCAGGCATCTTCTTTGCAACAAGTTAGCAAAGGCAATTGCTTTGTCACCAGTGGCGATCCTATCGAGCAGGTTTATATTATTCTAGATGGTCAGGTAAATTCACTTTTGACCACGGAAGATAATGAAAGGAAAATCCTGGAGCACGAGAAAACAGGATACATACTCGGCGAGGCTGAGCTTCAGAACGAAGCTTGTTACCAATGCGATTTAATCGCTGAGGAAGACTCCACATTATTGTGTATTCCGTACAGTCACTACATGCATATCCTGGCATTGAAGGAGCAGGTGATTGATGATTTATCAGCCTATGCGCATCCAAAGACCTATCGATTACTGGTAGCAAAATACCTGTCAAACTTGTTCAGCGCCTCTAAGCTCGACATTTCCACTGCAACAGACAAATCGAATGTAGAACAGGAGTGGCACGAATTTGAAGCCAAGGTCTTCGATGAATTATTGGATACTGTCGAATGGATTAATCTTAGTCGCGGAGAGTATTTGTTTCGTATGAACGACAAGGCGACTGGTGCCTACATCCTGGTATCAGGTGTGATGGCAGTGACTCTGTCACAAGAGGATGGTGAGATAGAAATAGATCGGGTCACTCATGGAGGAATTATCGGAGAAATAGGGTTGGTCGCAGATGAAGGTAGAAGCGCAAATCTTGTCGCGATTAGAAATTGCGAGCTATTTAAAATATCCGCAGAGCACTTTAGAAATATAGCTGATCAATACCCGCGTTCGATGTTTAACATCTATCGCACCATATCTGAAAGATTTATTCATGGCAGAAATCAAACAGCCTATCGTCCCAAAAAACCCAATATCGCTTTATTTACAGCATCCGAGACTACCGACACGGCTGAGTTTTTAGTGGCATTACATGAACATTTCGACCTGCTTGGGTCAACCCAACTGCTGACGAGCGAGGAGGTTGATGCAAAGCTGGCTACACCGGGGGTAGCTAATATAGCGCAATCGGAGACGATTAACATTGGATTGATGCACTGGCTCAATAGCCTTGAAGACCGTTCTGACTACGTCCTCTACAGCGCTGACGAAGATTGGAGTAACTGGAGTTTGCGATGTATTGCGCAAGCTGATGAGGTGGTTATTATTGCCGATACCGATAAAAATGGTGATTTTGAAACCTTCCGTAAAAATGTACTACCGACAGGACAAAAATGGAGCCTGGTGTTGTTACATCCAGAAAATCTCGATCGGCCTCGTCATACCGCTGAATGGATGAAAAACTCGGAAGCGGCGCGCGTATTTCATGTTCGCAAGAATCATAAAGCCGATATTGCGAGACTTGCTCGCATCCTCTCAGGCAAGGCATTTAGCCTGGTTCTAGGCGGGGGTGGTGCCAGAGGTTTTGCTCATATTGGTGTACTGCGAGCTTTGAAAGAACTTGATATACCGATTGATATGATCGGAGGCACCAGTATTGGCGCACCGATAGCGGGGCTTGTTGCGCAGGGATACCAACCCGAAGACGTTAAAGCACTGACAAAAAAACAGTTCCAACGACTCATCGACTGGACTTTGCCACTGACTTCGATGATCCGGGGTAAACGGATCGCAAGTACAATACAACGACATACAGGCGATTGGGAGATAGAGGATTATTGGATACCTTTTTTTTGCATCTCCACCAACCTGACGCAAGCCCATCAGGTTGTTCATCAACGCGGTAATAGCGCCAAAGCCATCCGAGCTAGTGTTTCAATCCCGGGCATACTGCCACCGGTTCCGTTCGAGGGTAATCTGCTGGTCGATGGTGGTGTACTGAATAACCTGCCAATCAGTGTGATGCGTGCATTGAACCCATCGGGTACTGTGATGGCGATTGACGTCGTGCCACCGACAGGCCCCCGGGCTAAGCTGGATTACGGGGCCGAACTCTCGGGTTGGCGAATCCTGCTTAGTTCATTGAATCCATTCCAGAAAAAAATCAGCTCTCCGAGTATCGGCGCCGTCCTCATGCAATCATTTATTCTAGGCTCCAGTATCGCCAGGAAAAACGACCTGAAACAGGGACTGGCAGATTACTACCAGAACATCCACATCAAGAACGTAGGCCTGTTGGAGTTTGACAAGGTCGATTATGCTGAAATCCTGGGCTATCAATCCTGCTTGCAACCGATCAAAGACTGGTGGCAAAAAGAAGAAAAAGTATAGGGAATATAAAAGCTGTATTTTCAAATAACCAGCGCAAATCGCGCTGGATTCATTTCTTGAAAATATGCGGCGTTATCAAACGGGGAAGCTTTTGATGAATGTGGTTCGGCCCGAGTTGGGGTATTGATTTGGGGGTTATTTCTTCGCCAGTTTATTGTCGCCGACAAAATTAACCAGCACCATGCCGCTGTACTTTTTGCCTTTATAAAACTCAACGCGAAATTTATTCGCCTGTTTATCGACCGAAAAGCGCGGCAAAATTTCGTGCCTACGGATCGATAGTCCAGATTCATTGGAATATCCAGTGCGTTTAAAGCCAATGATATTGACCCGATGATCTTTTATCGGGGTCACCGAAAAAGATTCGTTCACATCGACCACAGTGCCAAGTGGTACCAGTCGGTTTTTACCGTCGATTTCGAAATCGGCCTGTTGTAACGAATCGTCGAATATAAAATGCTGCGGATCGAGGAAGGTCACTCCCCGGTTTCCGTAGCGAACTTTGTAACCCTGGTTCGATTTGACCACCGCCACCAACGGGTTATTGGCTGTAAACTCCATCGGCGAACGTTTTTTCATCGGCACATAACCGATGGATCGACGTGAGTCATCCAGGTCGAGCCGAATTTTATTGTCGAACAGTGCGAGCTGGATATTGCTACCGATCTTGTCGAATACTGATTTCTCGGTGAGTTTAAAATTACGCGAATAGGTTATGCCCATGGTATCCATCATCGATTCCAGTACGCGTAAATGCTGTAGTGTCCGGACATGAGTGGGATAATTTTTACTGGCTTCTATACCCATCGCTGCCTTGCCATTATTTATGGCAAAATAGGTCAGGGTCTTTTCCATTTCTTTATCGCCTTCACGGGTACGCGTATTTTTCAGGCGAAATTGTGCTTTGGAGTCGGCTGTGTCGCGGTTGGCACTGGCTATAACCCGTCTGGCTACGGATTCGATGTCACCATAGTGTTTTGCTGGAATAGTCGACTGGTCGATAACAATACTCTGTCCCCAGCGTTGTGAGTTCTCATCCTTGTCGATATATTCTTCATGGTAAAAACCACTGCCGTCGTGTAGATTTAATATCATACTGACCTGGGGATCTTTAATGATGGCCTTAATTTTGCCAATTGTTTCAAACTCAGGATCGCTATTTCTTAGCGTAGAAAATTTACGATTCATGTCACCGTAGATGCCACGCGAGCGTCTGATAATGCTATCGAAATTTAAATTCGGTACGATCCAGACCTGTCCTTTGGTAACCTGGTAATCGTTAACCAGGAGTGAGGCAGCGGTAAAGCCTCCCGGTTCGTCGCCCTGTATGCCGCCGATTACCAGCAGGGTAGGGCCCGTGACGCCGGAATCGAGTTTATGCAGGGTGAATTCGAGTGCCGTGGCTACTTCGGAATAAAGCATTGCCAGGACGAATAAAGGAAGAAGTTTCCTCACTAGACGACCTTGATGTGCCAGGGTTCGTAACGAACGCCAAATGGATTATTTTCAGGGTAACGAATGTCTATATAGCCCAGATCCGCAAGCTTTTTGAATTCATCGGTGTTGGCAAATTCGGCGGTAAAATTACGTCTGCCGAAATTAACCTTGCCAACATCGAAGTCTCCGATAGCATGGAACGAATGGCCCGGAGGTGCAAGAGAGTAAGAGGCTGTTGAAAGATTGCCACCAACCTGGGTGGCCTTGTTCAGGAACAGGTATACCTGTTTGACCACGCTACGTATGCCCGATGTTAATACGATGTCATCCCCAATATCTTTACGAATCTTATCGTACATTTTAATTGAGCTACCCTTGAATAGATAATGACCTGTACCCGGAATTTTTTTAATCTCCTTTCTGGGGATAGTGGAGGAGATCTGGGTCACAACTTTCTCACCATAAAAGCCCATATTATCCGCATCGCTGGAAAACACTTCTTCGATTAAATCCAGCTCCGCTTTCTCGAATGCACCGATGCTTGACTGCCTTTTCGCCAGCTTTAAAGACTGGTCCCAGCCGATGATATTGAAATTGCCATAACCGATATGGTTCTGTAATCGCTTTAGACGACTGACAGTGGATTTTAAAGTTTTAATACGATGGTCGTGTAATATCAAATCCGCAGGTCTTTCTCGATTTGTTTTTTTCGCCACAGCCAGATTATCAGCAATTTGCCAGTCCCAGTTATGGATATCCAGTTCCGGTGCTTTATAAGTATTGGTGATGAGGGTAGGCGGTGGCGTTTCCGGCCTGGGCGTGGCGACTTTAGTCTGATGCGCTTCGAGTTTCATACTACCGAGGAATAGACTGCCCGTCCCTAAAGTAACGGGTATGCCAGCTGCGCCAAGATAGGCGAGAAATTTTCTACGTGATTTGAACATTGGGTTTAAATAGTTTTCCTTTCAGCATAGTCGAGTTTGATGAAAAATCAACAGCTTATTAAGGCGCGGGGCTACCGAAGTTCGCGCAGAGTAATATAGTTGTCTAATCACACTTCGAATAGCCGCAGCTGCGGCAGGTCATGCAGCCCTCGATCATCTGCATATCGTAATGACCGCAGTTTGAGCAGGCGGGGACTCGGGGCGTTTGTCTGACTACGATCATTTCTGCTGTCGGGTCGCTGGGTTGCTGTGGTTGTTTAACGGCGATACTCAGAACGTTACCCGATACTGCATTGGGACGATAAGTCGTGCAGCCCTTACAACCCTGATCCCAGGCTGCCATATAAACATCTTTAAAGTTGTCGAAAGAGATATCCTCGGGGCAGTTAATGGTTTTCGAAATGGAACTGTCGACCCATTTCTGCGCGGCGGCCTGCATACGCACATGGTCAAGCGGGAGCAGTGTCTGGACGTTAACGAAGTGGTCGGGTAGCTCGGCTTTTGCGCCAAATTTGTCGCGGTAAACTTGGACGGCATAGTCCTCTACTACTTCTTCGGTACGTGAACCATCCTTTTGCAATACTTTTCGAATGTAGGAATAGGCGAATACCGGTTCGATCCCGGAGCTGACATTACCGGCATAAAGACTAATGGTGCCGGTTGGCGCGATGGATGTCAGGAGAGCATTACGAATACCGTGTTTAGCAATGGCTTCACGGACATCTTCGTCCATCTGCCGAAGTGAACTACTGGCCAGGTATTGCTCGCAATCGAATAGTGGAAAGGCGCCTTTCTCTTTGGCTATGTCTACCGAAGCCAGATAGGCTGCACGCGAGACCTGATGTAACCAGTGTTCGGTCTGTAGTGCGGCTGCTTCGGAGCCATAGCGCAGGCCGATCATCAGTAATGCGTCCGCCAGTCCCGTAACACCCAGTCCGATTCGTCGTTTGGCCTGGGCTTCGCGGGCTTGCGCTTCAAGCGGAAATTTGGAAACGTCGATGACATTATCCATCATTCGAACTGCCTTTGTGACCAGCTCGACTAGCTCCGTCTCGTCGATTCCTGCGTTATCGGTAAAAGGGTTTTTGACCAGTCGCGTCAGGTTAACCGAGCCGAGAAGGCAGGCGCCATAGGGTGGCAACGGCTGCTCACCGCAGGGGTTGGTCGCGACAATATCTTCGCAATAGGAGAGGTTATTCATCTGGTTGATTCGGTCGATGAAAATTACTCCCGGCTCTGCGTAGTCGTAGGTCGCTCGCATAATGCGATACCATAGATCACGCGCGTTAACTGTCTGGTACACCTTACCAGCGAACTGGAGCTCCCAGGGTTTATCCGATTTGACTGCTGCCATGAAAGTATCGGTAATCAGCACCGACATGTTAAACATTCTTAATCGTGCCGGGTCTGATTTTGCTGTGATGAAGTCTTCAACATCGGGATGATCGCATCGCAGGGTCGCCATCATCGCACCGCGACGTGATCCAGCCGACATGATGGTACGGCACATTGAATCCCAGACATCCATAAAAGAAAGTGGTCCAGAAGCATCGGCTGCCATTCCCTTTACTTCCGCACCTTTGGGGCGAATTGTCGAAAAATCGTAACCAATGCCGCCGCCCTGTTGCAAGGTAAGCGCGGCCTCTTTTAAATTTTCGAAGATACTGGCCATGGAATCTTCGATAGTACCCATGACGAAGCAATTGAATAATGTCACTGATCGATCGGTGCCGGCACCAGCCATTATTCGACCTGCAGGTAGGAATTTGAAATCTTCGAGGATGTTATAAAACTCGGCTTCGAAATGTTCGGCATCGTCTTCATTCACCGCCAGTGCCCGGGCGACTCGCCG
>Ga0224506_10001575_pt1 | contig 16182 bp, 17 predicted proteins | sample SF_Jan12_sed_USG_2_FD_169108 | JGI IMG/M metagenome (GOLD analysis project Ga0224506, IMG submission 169108) | Sediment microbial communities from San Francisco Bay, California, United States - SF_Jan12_sed_USGS_8_1 | ecosystem: Environmental > Aquatic > Marine > Sediment | place: USA... | reverse complement strand
CAAAAACACTATTAATTTAACTATATAGTTCAACCTCGACTGTCTGCCCCTTCTCAAAACTTTCCATAGCCTCAGGAACGAGAATGAACCCATCAGCGCGCGTCATCGAGCTCAGTATGCCTGACCCTGTGGCTCGAATCGGCTCAGCCAAGAGTTCATCTGCTTCACTCCAGATCCGCACTCGTACCACGTCCACGCGCCCCAACGCTTGTTCGAACGACACCATCTCAGAATCCAGAGGTTTTACTCGCGAGAGTACGAGCTTCAAGGCATCCTTGAGCTTTGTGTAACTGGCGAAGCCACGCATTCTAACTCGCATCTCACTCACGTGCGTGCTTGATGATGTGCCCCAATTCGGGAAGGATGAGTTTCATCGCGACTTCTACTGCGTTCGGGGCCCCAGGTAAGCAAAAAACAGGCTTCCTCTCGATGAGGCCTGCAGTAGCTAAGGTCAAAAGCGCCGCCGTGCCGACCTTTTCATAACCGACGCGCCGCAGGATTTCACCGAATCCCGGCAATTCCTTTTCGAAGAGAGGGCTCAACGTTTCGATTGTGACATCACGTCTTGCTATGCCAGTGCCGCCTGTCGTTATCACGGCATCGATTTTTTTGTCCGCGATGAACTCTTGGACCGCTTTTTTTATCTTGCGGGAATCATCTGGGACTATCGACCTAGTCGTCTCGTGCCCGACCTCGCGCGCGCTTTGTTCGATGAGTTTTCCAGAAACGTCTTCGTCGCGTCCTTCGCGCATCGCCGCCGCCCGAGTATCGCTCACGACAAGGACTGCTATCATCAGGTGTTTTGGCGCCCCCCTGCGGTGCTCGATTACGCTCAACCTTTCACCTTCTTTAACACGCGAATATCTTCAATCGAAGTCGTGGGGTATTGTCCGGCCTCGTCCTTTTCCAAGCTTTTCACCATGTCCCAGATTGTGAGCAGTGCACCCGTCACGCCAACCAAGGCTTCCATTTCGACTCCGGTCTGCCCCGTGCTCTTAACCTCGACTTCGACGCGAATCCCCTGCTTTTCCGACTTAAAAATTACATCAGTTCCTGTAATTGTAATTTTGTGGGTTAAGGGGATGAGTTCCGGAGTGCGCTTGACCGCCAAAATCGCAGCGGTCTGGGCCACCGCCAGCACATCGCCCTTGGGCACCTCGCCCACATTAATCCTTTGGAGCGTTTCGGGTTTCAAGCGGATAAAACCGCTTGCTCTCGCCACTCGGGATACTGATGGCTTTGATCCGATGTCGACCATCTTGACCATCTGACCACGCTAAAGCATTACCCGACGAGCAATAAAAGTTTAGGTCCTTTTCTTGAGGCGCTTCCGCCAAAGTCACAGCCTAATCAACCCACAAGTCGCTCGATCGCGCAAGGATCAAAAGGGTGAAAAAAGTCGCCCAGGGGTTCGAGGCCCGCCTAGTAATGCATGGGAGTTAGGTGAGGCTCCTCGATCGAAGACCAAACATAGTTCTTGCCCAGTTTCATGCGCTTCGCGCGACCGGAGCTCTCTAGCTGGCGAAGCACGCGATTGATTTCCCGGACTTTCCAATCCAAGATATGCGCTAGGTCCGGGGCACGAAGGGCACCGTGGCGGCGGAGGATGTACTCGATTATCTCCAACCTTATCGTCGCTGGCCAACTTTCTTCCTCCTCTTCCTCCTCGATGAATTCTGGAAATTCCTGCATAAATGCACCAATTTTTAATCTGGTGGCTGTGTTCAAAAGACTTGTGCTATGAGTAACAAATATTTTAAGCGCAAATCTGAGGTGATTGGGAAAAAAAGTGTCTGATACTAGCACAAACGCTTCCTAGGACATGTGCACAGCTCTAAAGCCACAAAATGTGAGACTAGAGATAGGGGCTCAAAAGAGGTATTCATAGGGATGTTTGAATGATAACCTAGATGGATTTGGCCCAGAAAAAAATATCGGAGAGAGCTAGAGAAAAGGGGTAGCTGCAAGGGAAGCTGCAAATAAGATTGCTAAGGAAAGAGTAATGAAAACGATGAAAAAGGAAGTGATGTTATGAATATTGCAATATTTTTTTTGCTTCTTCAAACATTCTCTCAAAGTCACTCTTTTTGAGGGCATTCCCAATATCGATACCCGGGCACTTCTCCGAAAACTCGAACTTATAGCCGTTGCTGCCCTTTTTGAGCGAGAACGGGTAAAAGCGGCAGATGAGCGGCCTAATTTTGTAGATCCTACAAGCTTTTCCATAGAGGAAGACGCATTTTCCCCCTCTTTTTTTCATTCGGTAGCGGTAAGGCTGAACGCTCAACGAACGGGAGGCGAACGAGAGAGGTCTTGATCCCGTTGTTTTAGATATTCGCTTGACTTCGAATTCAAGCAACAAGATATTTCGCCCGCGGTGTGAGCCATCGCCGCAGCACTTGGCACATCGCTGGCATTCGAAATGCAGATTTTTGGGGTAACGTAGGTTCATTTGTTTGCCTGGTTATACATCGGCGTGATTATTTTAACATCTTTTCCTCGAACTCTTTCAGGTGCTGAATTTGTTGGCATCAACGAATAATCATATTTTCGTGGCTTAAGTGACTGTTCAAGCATACGGTTGTTACGTAATTTTTGTTAGTTTTAAAGCAGGGATGGGCGGAGGAAACCGCTAGCCAGATAATCGGGATATTTAAACGCCCCTCGCCTGCAATTTCTCCGATTCCTTGAGCGTTTTGATGTCTATCCCGCGCATAGGTTGTGGTAGGTCCTTACTAGCTTCTAACAACGCTTGGGGGTCGTCATAGTGTCTTGTTGCTTCCACTATCGCACGCGCCATCTTGGGGGGATCACTAGACTTGAATATTCCTGAACCAACGAAAACACCGTCAACACCTAACTGCATGACCATCGCCGCATCACAACTGGTGGCAATCCCTCCAGCACAGAACCAAACAACTGGTAGGCGCTGCAGTTTCGCCGTTTCTTCCACGAGTTCAACAGGCACCCGATATTCCCGCGCTTTCGCTTCAAGCTCGTCATGCCCAAGTTCAGCTAGCTCCGATATCTGGCGCTTGGTGAGCCGGATGTGGCGGACGGCTTCGACTACATTACCGGTGCCAGCCTCGCCCTTTGTTCGGATCATTGCGGCCCCTTCGTCTATCCGCCTTAGTGCTTGGCCCAAATCGTAAGCGCCGCACACGAATGGGACCTTAAACTTGTGTTTGTCGACATGGAATTCCTCATCTGCGGGGGTCAGGACTTCCGATTCGTCCACCATATCTATCTCCAATGCTTCCAAAACTTGCGCCTCTGCGAAGTGGCCTATCCTGCACTTGGCCATAACCGGGATGGTAACGGTGTCCATTATTGTCTTGATCATCGCTGGGTCCGCCATACGAGCGACGCCACCGGTCGCTCGAATGTCGGCAGGGACCGCCTGCAAAGCCATTACCGCTATCGCTCCGGCTTCCTCAGCTATGATTGCTTGCTCGGGGTTCGTCACGTCCATGATTACGCCGCCCTTCCGCATTTTGGCAAACTCGCGCTTCAGGCGCTCAGTGCCGAACGCGATGATTTTTTCTTTAGTCCTCTTTTGCACGCTTTCACCAACTCACCTTTAATCGCTTCTGCCTAAAAAAGAAAATGGTGGCGCTGTGCGGTACGCTAATGGTTGGCAAGCGAAGTGCGATGTCTGCGGCAGGGAAGCTGAGGATATCTCGGCCACGTTAAAGGTCTGTGCCCGATGCGTGCGTGAAAGGTTCGAGGATGCTAGGCCCTACATCGAGGCAGCGCATGCCAGCATTAGGGGGCGCTACGGTTTGCCAGCTCGAGCACCTAAAGATTCCAAAGGCGTGCGATGCGGTGCTTGTGGGAACGACTGCCATATCCCCGAGGGAGAAAAGGGGTTCTGCGGCGTGGTCGAGAACATCGGCGGCAAGCTCGTTCGAAAGTTCGGCACGTCCGATCGAGGCCTGTTGACTTGTTACTACGATCCCCTTCCCACGAATTGCGTCCCCGCTGAATTCTGCGCTGGGTCAAGCGGCGCGGGGTATCCAAAGTGGTGCCGGACCCCTCGAGGCGACATCGGTTATTACAACCTGTCAATTTTTATGGGAAGCTGCACCTACAGTTGCCTTTTCTGCCAGAACTTCAGCTTCCGAGAGCTCACCGTTGAGGGAAAGCCCGCCATGACCGCTGTTGAGCTTGCCGAAAAAGCAAACAAGAGCGTGGGGTGTGCCTGCTATTTCGGGGGAGATCCGGCCAGCCAGATGCCATTCGTGATAGAATCGGCGCGATTGATGCACGAAGCCGCAAAACGAGAAAATCGCATCCTTCGCGTCTGTCTCGAGACAAACCTGAGCATGGAGCTACAGAGCCTGAAGCAGTTCGGTGAGCTCTCGATGAATAGCGGGGGCGGAATCAAGGCCGATCTGAAGTGCTGGTCCTCTGAGATTTTGTGTGCGTTATCCGGCATAGAACACCGCGCAGCATATGACAATTTTAAGTGGCTGGGCAGGCGCCATCACGAGCGTTCTGAGGTCCCATTCGCCAGAGCGAGCACGCTGTTGGTGCCGGGCTATGTGGACGAGGGGGAAATTCGGGCGCTCGCATCATTCATTGCCGACTTGGACCCGACCATCCCTTACTCCCTGCTAGCCTTCCACCCGCTCTATTACATGGATGACATGCCGTACACCAAGCGCAAGGATGCAGAGCGGTTTGTGAGGATATGCGAGGAGGAAGGACTTCAAAAGGTTAGGGTAGGCAATTCTTGGCTCCTCTGTTAAAGCTTTATGTGGTTTAAATCAATTCTTAGTCAGGTGCGTGCGTGGCGGTTCATATAGCTGAATGTGTGTTAGGAGTGTTCGCGTTCGATGACGAGGGGCGAATGCTGGCATCGGAGCAGTTCCCCCGGGACGCCGTAGAGGTGGCCGGGCGGCTGGCGAGCGTTCAGATGGGCACTCCTACGGAAGAGCACCGCGAGCTCATCGCTGAACTAGTCAAGAAAGGTTCCCTTGAATTCACCCTAGAGTCTGAATTGCTTGTCTCACAATTGCGCAAGGAATTTCGACGCACCAAGTTCGAGGTGCAGCTACCGAATCGGGCAGGGGAACTCCTACGCACCAAGCCCAAGAAGATAGCTAAAGAGGTGGGTTTCGAGGAGTCAGACAAGCTCGTCCGGGAGGTAACCTTCATCCTCACGCGGCAAAAGCTTCGAGCGGAGGCCGCCGAGCGGGACAAGCTCGTCGTCCAAGCTATAGGTATGCTCGATGAGTTCGACAAGTTCACAAACATTCTCTCCGGCTTGATCCGCGAGTGGTACTCTGCCCACTTTCCCGAGCTAGACAGACTTGTCCTCGAGCACCAAAAATACTTGAAACTCGTCCTAGAATTGGGCCCGCGTGAGCGATTTACTCAAGCCGCGGTGAAGGGCGTGATCGAATTATCAGATGAAGATGCCGCGCACATAGCCGAGGCTGCAATGAATTCCTTAGGCGCCCCATTCGACGAACTCGATATCAAAATACTGCAGGGTTGTGCACGAGAGGTGTTCGCCCTCTACGAGTTTCGGGAGCGAGTAGCCGAATATATCGATGGGTTGATGGCTCAGGTGGCGCCAAATATGCGGGCTGTCGTCGGGGGCTCGATTGGTGCACGGCTTATTTCACTAGCGGGTGGTTTGAAGAAACTTTCTCGTTCACCCGCGAGCACACTTCAGATACTTGGGGCAGAAAAAGCTCTCTTCAGGGCGCTCCGTGCCCGAGCGAGGCCCCCCAAGCACGGCGTGATCTATCAGTACCCTGAGGTTCGGGGGGCGCCCAAGTGGCAGCGGGGAAAGATAGCTCGTGCCCTCGCAGGAAAACTGTCCATAGCCGCACGCGTCGACGCGATGTCGGGCAAGTTCGTGGGGGACAAGCTTGTCGCCGACTTAAAGGCGCGTATAGCCGATATCAAGGCGAAATACAAGGAGCCGAGGAAGTGAGATGCAAGTAACCGAACACAAACGCTTTGCTGGGGTCTACTGGGTCGAGCTCGAGGACGGGACGCGCAAGCTTGCCACCGTAAACCTAGCCCCGGGCACCCAAGTCTACGGCGAGCGGCTCCTCAAAATTCAAGGGATCGAGTACCGCCTCTGGAATCCCTATCGGAGCAAGCTCGCGGCTGCCATCTTGAAGGACATCAAGAAAGTCCCGATTGACCAAGGTAAATGTGTGCTCTACCTAGGGGCCGCCAGCGGGACGACCGCCTCACATGTCTCCGACCTAATCGGCTCAAGTGGCTTTGTCCACTGTATTGAAATTTCATCACGCCCACTCCGCGATTTGCTCATAGTCTGTAACCGGAGGCCCAACATGGTGCCTCTCTTGGCCGATGCTCGGCAGCTGGGAAGTTATTGCGCACTCATCGAGAAAGTAGACGTGGTCTACCAAGATGTCGCCCAGCCTGACCAGACGGAAATTTTGTCAGCGAACGTGAAGGCATTTCTGCGGGAAGGGGGTTATGCGATGCTGGCGCTCAAGGCCCGGAGCATCGACATCACCAAGGAGCCGCGCGATATATTCAGGGACGAGATGGAAAAACTCGAGGAGGAGCTGGAAGTCGTCGACGCGAAGATTCTCGATCCCTACGAGAAGGACCATGCGATGCTCGTGCTACGCAAATGAAATCATATTGCTCCAATACCCTTTCTCATCAAAACATTTTTAGACAGGAAAGCATGTAATTCCTTCTCTCATCCCTCAGATATTGCGTTAGCTTAATCGGTCCCGCTCTCCTCAAACGTGACCAATCGCAGCCTAAGCGCGTTATCGAGTAGTCACCTCACAGCCGTCCTCGGTCACGATTACCGTATGCTCAGCCTGTGCCACCTTACCCTCCGCCCGCTCGGCTAGTACGTGATATGGCCACAGTGCTCCGACACCTACCAGCTCTCGCAGGGTCAGCTCGAGCCTAAGCTTTGACATCTTTTTGGCAAACCACCGCTCCGCAAACGGGAGGCCATCGTAGGCTCGCTTAACCTCGTTGAGCAGTTGTTTTGCCATTCGAAGTCGCACTGGTCGGTCGTGTAGATAGCGAAAGATGTAAACCTCCTTTTGATCTTCGACGTACCCAGCTCCGTCAGTCACAAAGGGCTCGAGGGCCACAACATCGCCGGCCTTCAGCTTCTGCCCCGTCTCTTCCTTGACGTTAGGCACCGTCAGGCCCGCGTGCAGGTTCCATCGCGTTAGGCTGTGGCCTGTGAGGTTGCGGATGGGTTTGAAACCTGCCGCAGTTGCGGTTTCTTCGACGATTTTTCCTATCTCGCCTACATCTATTCCTGGCTTAATTGCACCAATTGAGGCCTCAAGAGCTCGTTCGACCGTCTGCACAAGCTCCTGTTTTTCGCCCGTCGCGACTGTGAACGCGGTATCCGCGATATACCCATCGAGGTGGGCACCTATGTCGACCTTGACCATGTCTCCCTCATTGATGCTCGTGTCGTCGTTTGCGGGCGGGCTGTAGTGGGCTGCGGTCTCGTTGACCGAAACGTTGCAGGGAAACGCTGGTTTACTCCCTTTCTGCGCGATCGACTCCTCCACCATTTCGGCTATCTCGAGCAGCGTGACTCCGGGCTTCACGAGGGTGCGCGCCTGCTCCCGCACCTCGGCTACGAGCTTCCCCGCCTTTCGATATGCCGTGAGTTCCTCTTCAGTTAGCATCCAAATGTCCTCCGAGCAAAGTTGTTTAATCCTGCATCCAAATTAAACTTGATGTCATGAGCAAGGGCACCTTCCTGACCGAGGCGCAGGCGCGGGTTTTCAAGCTCCGTGTGAAAGGGTTGACCCAAGCTGAGATATCTTGAATGCTGCGGACCTCCCGCGCTAATGTCTGCATCCTCGAGCGCAGGGCTAGGGATAACATCGCGCGGGCAGAACGCACGCTCAAGCTGGCTGCAAAGCTCCGTGCCCCAGTTGTGCTTAAGGTCAAGCAGGGGGACGATATTTTGGAAGTGCCCAAGAGGTTGTTTAAAGCGGCAGATGCTGCGAAGATTAGAGTCAAGCTCAGCACACTTGATGTAATATCCAAGATTCGTGGAGGGGCGAGGGATAAACTATACGGTCGGTCGGTAACTCAAAATTTTGATGTGGTTTTGACCTCAGAGGGCGAATTGTTCATTACGTGAACTTCGCTAGCTTTACCTGCTTCTGCCGCTCGAAGCGTAAATCTTCCTCCGTGTATCCCAAAACCTCCATAATCCGCATCACCGCGGGGAGAACTTGGTGCCCCACATAGTAGTCAGGGTCGTACTCCCTACCCTTGAAGTCCTCTACAGGAATGGCGCGCTCGCTTATGCTCCCCGCACCTTTGGCTTCGATGTAGGCTATCACCATCCCGGGTTCTACCTCTCGCCCCAGCTCACGGAGTCTCTTCGCCGCGACCACATGGGGGCCTATTGAGCGGTAGCTCTCGATGGGCATCTTAAGCCGGGTGTAGATCACGAGATCGTCCAAGCTGGCACGACCCTCGAGCACGTCACGGGTAGTTTTGTGTATGAGTTCAGCTGCTTTTTTCGGCGAGCCATCTTTGAGGATAGCCCTGAGCACCTCTTCTTGGGTTTTCTTTGCAAGCGCTGCCCAATCACGACGGACGAACTCTAGGCCTTTAACTACCATTCTTTCCTCCTCGTCAATCATTGCGTAACGCTTCTTGGTGACGAACACGCCGCGGGGGTAAAAGCCCTCGAACTCGAGCTCGATGATGCCTGGAAGGCTCTCGTTCACCTGCTTTAGAAATCGCATCGCATCCTCGCGGCTTTTACCGTTGAGTTTGCAGAAAAGCGAATCTGTATCTCCGTAGATCACCTCAAGACCGAAATTCCTCGCCATTTCAATCGTCTGGCGGATGTAGTGTCTTCCAAAGCTCGTAACGCTCTCGGCGCATTGTTTGAAGTACCAGCGTGCCCTCGGATAGCCCAACATACCGTAGAAACTGTTTGCGATGATCTTGAGCGCTGTTTGCTGCGCATCGAGCGAACGATATTCCTTGCTCTCCCGCTTGTGTTTTTTCAGCTCCTGCTTCAACCGTACGCGCTCTTGAATGAGTCGTTCGAGCGTTACCGGTATGAATCCTCTCCGCTTGGTACAAAAATAATAATCAAGCTCTGGAGCTTGTGTGGCCTTACTGGGCGTGCAGCACTTGCAGTTGAGAGTTGAGGGGTCAATGTTGTGCGATACTACTATACTCGGGTACAGGCTTCTGAAATCGAACACTACGATACCTTCGTGCAGGCCTTTTTCAGGTTCCATAACGTACGCGCCAACGTAGGTTTCCTCGAGTCGTTCCTCGTACTCCTCACCCACGGGCCTAACGGGCACGAGCTCGCCTAGTTTGTGCGCTTCACGGATGAGCAACCATTCCACGAGCTGCCCCGGAGTCATCCTGCTGACATCGAAGGGCGTTTGTCCGACGGTACGCGCCAACTCGAAAAATAGCGGGAGCAACTCGAGTCCCAGCTCGAGCGTCGCCTCAGCATCCGACATCGAGTACTCAAGCAATTTTTTCGCAAGCTCCCCCCCATGCTCCCAAGCCTTGATTATCTCGGTAAATTCGAAATCAGGTTTTTCCTTTCCCAGCATATGGCGGTAAACGTCCTCGAGGGTGTAGTGGATGAGCCTTATCGTCCCTATCGTCGCGAGGAAGTTAACCATCGTGTAAACGTCGATGTGCACCCGCCCTCGAACCCGAGTGGCCGTCGCGAAACGCCGCTTGCGAGTTATCACTTCCGAGCCATCCCGTCCCAGTTTCAGCTTGATTTTTAGCTGCTTTGCCCGTTCGCGCAAGTAGGGAAAGTCGAAGAGATCGGTGTTGTACCCGAGCAGGATATCAATTTCCCGCTCCTCGACTAACTCGACGAAGCGCTTGAGCATTTCCATTTCGCTCTCCACGACCTCAACGTAATCAAGTTTCACCTTGAGATCCCTCCAGGTGATAACTTTTTTGAAACCTCGGTTGTTGGCCAAACTCATCATGATAACTGGGTCCTTGTCCGGTCGGGGGGTTCCCGCGGGATTGTAAACCTCGATGTCGAAGCTCATCACGTTCAACTTTTGCTCAGGCACATCGGCTGGCTTGGGTGGGCTCTCAAGCATCAGCATTTTGATGCCGTTTTCCTCTTCCACCTTGCCGCTCACGCTGACGCCCGACATCGGGATAAGTCCTCGGTCGACTAGGTAGCGCCTCGCGGAGGGGATGTCAAACTCGTAGATCTCTTTTACCCCCGGTAGCTCGCGTATCGCATGCCTGAGCTGGGACATGTCTTTGGGGTGGTGGAAATCCACCTTCACGGTCTCGATCTCACTTCCGAGAAAAGTTCGCTTAAAAACATTGACAGATTTCGGCTTGAGGGTGCGTCCGTGCTCGCTGAGTTCGAGCTTGGAGATGAGCTTCGCCGTTTTTTCGGCGTCGCTGGCTGTGACGTATAGATATTGTTCAAATGTCGGGTCGATGGCGACGATCGTCTCTGCCCCACTCTTCAGAAACAGCCTTATGCGGGGTTGTGCTTCTTCTTCAGCGTAGTCGACATCAAGTAGTAAGCCCTTCATGCGCGTCGTAAGAACAATCGTCTGCTTTTCAGATAAAAGTTGGTCCAAGGTCTCCTCCCGCCGTGAACGACAGGATTTCTTTCAACTTTTCCTTTTGGTCGTGCCGCTGGTCTTCCGCAAGATATATAAACCCCTCTGAACACAAAAACTAACTTACACAAAATTAAAAATGAAAACATGGGGGTGAAAAAAATGGAAAAGTATTTGTTTGCATTTGACTTCGACAAGACTTTGAGCGTTCAGGATACCGGACTTCTCCTGAGTCTAAAACTGGGAATCTCACGGGAGAATTTCGATGAAAAAATCAGGAAATTAAGGCGGAAAAGCATCGCCAAGTTAGGTGGCGAGCTATCTTATCTTATTATTCACGATCCTAGCTACAAGGGAAAAGTTACTCGAAAGCTTCTGCGAGAGGTTGGAAAAGAGGTAAAGCTTAAGAGGAATATCCCCGAACTCGTTGGCTTGCTACGGAAAGGCTTTCGTGGGAAACGCTTTGTCCCGTATGTAATTTCTGCTTCGCCCCAAAAAATCGTTGAAGAAGCGTTGAAAGGCATAATTCCTAAAAATCATATTTACGGTACCTTGTACACCTACGACGAAAAAGGGGTAGTTAAAGGCGCTGAATGGGTTAGGGCAGGATCGGCTAAGGTACAAGCACTTAATCTGGCCAGAAATAAGGAGAGAATTCCCCCAGAAAGAACCGTCTATGTGGGAGATGGCCATTCCGATATGTACGTGATGTTACACGTTAAAACTTACAATGGGTACCCGATAGCCGTCTCGCCCTCGCCTTTCCTTGGGCACATCTCTAAAAGAACAGTACTTTCATCGAACGCTTTGTGTATCCTAATCCCAGTTCTAGAAGATATCGTCCAACTAAATGAGGAAGAAGTTAGAGAATTCTTAGAAAAAATTGGGCACCCGATTCAAGAATGGGACAGGGCAAAAATTGAATGGGTCGATTTAGCTAACTGAGAGCGTACCTTCACGAATATAAAAGGAACTCCTCGTCGCTAAATTTAAAAAAAGTGGCGGGGACTTCGGCCCTTCCGTTACTCCCTCGTCAAGCTTCGGAGTCTCGACCACTTCCGTTGCTCAACGTTTTTTCACATCAGGACCTTTATCCCACAGTCGTTGCCTCACACCATGCTTCCTAGTGTTTATCCGCGACCATCCGTGGTTTTTCGTCCACGTTTTTTCGCGGCTCCCTGTTGTCCGTAGACTTCAGTTCGGCCCCCTCTGTAGGCTTCTATCCCCGCCATTCTTTTTTTGGAGTTAACTTCTATAAATAAGTTGTTTTTAAAAATGGATATATTTCCGATTTAGAAAATATAATCAATTATATGAATTTTATTAGCTTATTATGATAACTTTCCCGCATAATTTGATACTCATATAAAGGTTTGAATTTTTTTGCGGAATTTCGTTGTCGATAACTTCAATCTCTTTATTTCACTTTTCGAGGATATTCTGAACGTAATTTACCCCCCAGAACCTCTGCGATTTTACGTCTGCGGCTCCGGGTAAACAGGGATGTTGATCAACTGATGTGAACTCTAAATTCTTTACAACTATTCCTTGCGGGGCAGCTTCGACACTTTTGGGGCTTGCAATACTTTAGATTCAACCTGACCAACTGGGATTCGAGGGATTTTATCTCACCCTCCTTCTCCAGCCCTAGTTTCTTCGCGGCATCGTCGGCGAGGCGGGAGACCTTTGGGTCGGCCTTCTCCCACACGGATCTCAGCTCTCTTAAGAAGATGTTGATCGTTATCGGCCCCACGCCCTTGAATTCCAGCAATCTTCTCTCCAAGTCTTCGCTGTCTTTGGCGATCGCATACAGATTTTCGAGTGATTTATATTTCTCCTTCAGCGATTTAGAAACTTCAAGCAATTTTGTGGCGGTAGAAAAATCGTAACGCACGTACCCACCGGAGTCCAAAACCTCGACGAGCTTGTCCCATCCCGCGTCTAAAATTTTCTCGGGCGTGTTTATTCCAGCCTTTTCAAACTCCATGTAAGTCCTTTTCGCTATTTCAGCTGAGATGCGTTTGGCGAACAACATTGATGCTAGGAACCACTTGAATCGGTCTTTTGGGTTTCTCAGATTCAAGCCGAGCTCTCCCGAATAGCTAGGTAACTCCTTGAGTTTCCCTTTGACTTTCATCTTAACCAACAATATTCTATCTGCTAATTTCACCAAAATAATGTCTCCATAGCTTAATCCCTGCGACGGCTCATTTCGCGAATCTTATTAATCCGCTTGTCCGACTCTTTATGGTGGCTGGGATCTAATGGAATCAGAATTTTATAGGACAAAGCTAGACAACGGCTTGATAGTGTTACTTGAGCGCAGAAAGTCTCCGGTTGTGGCCTCTCTTTTAGCCTACAGGTTGGGTGCCGCTCACGAGCCAGCCGAATTCAAAGGCGTTGCGCACTATCTAGAGCACTGTATCTTTCAGGGGACAAAGACTAAGTCTTCGAAGGAAATTTCGGCCATCGTGGATAAGCGTGGGGGGGTACTTAACGGATTTACCGATGAAGAGGTAACAGCGTTTTGGACAAAATTGCCGTCTAAATATTTGGATTTGGGAGTGGATTTGCTTTCTGACATGCTGACAAATCCCGCTTTTGATGGACAAAAAATAGAGAAAGAGAAGAAAGTTGTTTTAGAAGAAGTAAAGATGCATCACGATACGCCCACCATGTACGTTTTCGAAAGGGCAAAATCCTTTTTGTACGAGAAACCTTTCGGAATGGAAATCGTTGGGACAGAGGAGACAATCAAACCAATCTCTAGGGAAATTCTTTTGAAATTTTTCAAACTTTACAATAACCCCATCCTTTGTGTTGTCGGTGGGGCTGATTTCGACGAGGTAATTGAGTTTGCCAAACGGAAAATAACCGTTAAGAGGGCATTTCCATCAAAATTGAAGATAAATAAAATAAACAAACAGGCGGTGGAGCGGAGAAAAGGGCTTAAACAAGCACACCTCGTGCTCGCCTTTCACACGGCGACTTTGAGAGATGGAATGAGGTATGCGCTTGAATCCTTCAACGCCGTTCTTTCGGGCGGTGGATCTTCTAGATTATTCCAAGAGATAAGGGACAAAAGAGGACTTGCCTATCATGTCGGCTCGTATCCTCAAATTGGGGTTGATTACGGGCATAATTTAATTTATGTCGGTACGGATGCGGGGCACATCAAGCAGGTGAAGGAACTCATTTTAAAGGAAATCAAAAAAATGCGGGAGCTAGATAAAAAGGAGTTTGAGGAATCAAAAGAGCAGCTGATCGGTCTGTACAAATTGCTCCAAGAGGATAGTAACAAGGTTGCCCTCGCGTTGCTCAAGGAAGAACTCGCAGGGTCTGCGGAGGAATTTTACAGATATGAGCAAAGAATTTCTGAGTTAAAGCTTCAGGATGTGAGGGAGCTCGGCAAGTTGAAAAGATATTCTTTTGTGGCGCTTGTTCCAGAGTAATTAAAGCTTATAAAAGGGCGGAAACGGCTTTTGGCACATGATTTCGCTCCATGGCTAAAACACATGGGGTTTCTCACTCAATTCCGCTCTAAAGCTCACGATCAATAAAATCACTTCGGAGCTAGAGTAACCCCCACCCGCCTTAAGGACCACCTCTACTTTGATGTTGGGGCACTTGTTTTGAAAAAACGGTTTACTCATCTATTGGCGCGCGCGTAATGTATCATGCTACGCCGCTGACAGTCAACAAGACGATGGTGGCAACAACTCTGGCACAACACTCAATCTGCGTGAGTCCAAAGTTATACTCATGCGCGCGCCATTAAAATCTCCTTTTTCCCGTATATAGGTTTTTCGGTTAGAAATATGCTTAAATTAGTATAAAAAATAGCTAAAAATTAAGTAAAAAATAATGAAAAAATTCTTAATATAGTTGAATTCAAAATGAGTTAAAAATGATCTATTGAAAAGTATGGAAGTCGGATTAATGAAATATGGGAAAAACCGAATAATCTCAATCTCGACCTTGATTCAACACTCGCCGGCATTGCAATCCGTGTATAAAAATTTGTCAGAGAAGTGATGAAGCTGACTGGAACGGCTGATCGGCATAAAAATTTGAACAGGATACTTTTTTATCAATTGGCCGAAGAACATCAAACAAGAATCTTTCAGCTAACGTAGAAAACAAGGGGCTGCTTGAAATGGAGGTATTTGAAGCTATTCGGAGGAGGAAGTCGGTCCGGGCGTACGCCCCAACTCCAGTACCGGGGGAGATACTTGAGAGAATTTTAGAGGCGGCTCGTTTGGCACCCTCGGCCGAAAATATCCAGCCATGGTATTTCATCGTCGTGACGGACCCTGAGAAGCGAAAACGGATCGCGAAGAGCGGTAGGTTTGCCGGTTTTCTGAAGGAATCCCCAGTCGTGATTGTCGGCTGCGGCGACCGGAAGGCCTCGCCAAAATGGCACGTGGTCGATGTCACCATCGCCATGCAGAACATGGTCTTAGCAGCGACCGCTGAAGGCCTAGCAACTTGTTGGGTTGGAAGTTTTGATGAAGGACTGGTTAAGAGGCTGTTGAAGATCCCGGAGCACTTGAAAGTGGTTGCACTCTTGGCAGTGGGATACCCGCGCAAGAAATTTGACTTGCTGGCGAAAATTTTGCATTTTTTCCGTCGAAAGAAGCGATTGAGCAAGATAGTGGGGTTTGAGGAATATAAAGGGAAAGCATCAAATATTTATCCGGGCCCCAATGCTCTCTAGTGAAAAGAAGTTACGGGTCGCCGGGATTTGTGGGGTGATCGTCCCGGTGGTGGCATTTTCGTGTATTTTCATCGCCATATCCCTGTCCCCGTGGTTCAGCTGGACGGCGAACGCGTTGAGCGACCTTGGTGTGGGTGAAGCCGCTTGGGTGTTCAACTCTGGGCTGATGGCCGGCGGAATCCTCACGATGATTTTTACAGTCGGCCTGTGGGTGGCCTTTAGGAATCGAGTTCTGGGGCGCGTGGGGGCGGCAGGGTTGTTTCTTGACGCCGTCGCCTTGTTTGGCATAGGGGTGTTCTCGGAGGCTGCGGGAGTCACCCATTTCTACTTCTCGGTGGCGTTCTTCTTGCTGTTTCCCATCTCGCTTTTCCTGCTCGGCGCCAGCGCGATTGTGTCAGGTTTCAGGAAGTTCGGGTACTTCACCATTTTGATAGGAGTTTTCGCAGCCATACCTTGGGCGTTTAGCTGGGACGGCGTGGCGATTCCAGAGGCGATCTCAGCGCTCTTTGCATCGATTTGGGTTATTTGGGAAGGTGCGAGGCTTTACCTAGGTCGAGAAAAAAGTTAGTTTTCCGGACAAGGACCAGTACTCGGAGACGTTTTTTTATTCCTCTGTAGTTCTTGAATTCCTTCTTCACGATTTCCCAGAAAGCCTTGCCGTGATGGTTTTCTTTCAGGTGTGCGACCTCGTGACATGCGACGTATCGGATGAGGTCGGGAGGGAGACAGACCAGCTGGAGGTTGAAGTTCAAATTTCCATCAGGCGAGCAGCTACCCCACCTAGTTCTTGGCTTCCTTATGGTTATTCGTTTGAATTTCACTCCCAACTTTCTGCTGTAGTGGGTAACCGCTGGTTCGAGTTCTTCGAGGAGTTTTCGCTTCAGGATT
>Ga0224506_10001574_pt1 | contig 16191 bp, 19 predicted proteins | sample SF_Jan12_sed_USG_2_FD_169108 | JGI IMG/M metagenome (GOLD analysis project Ga0224506, IMG submission 169108) | Sediment microbial communities from San Francisco Bay, California, United States - SF_Jan12_sed_USGS_8_1 | ecosystem: Environmental > Aquatic > Marine > Sediment | place: USA... | reverse complement strand
GAATCCGAATCAACCAAACAGAAGGAGAATCTGGCCAAGCTACAATCAGAAAAGAAATCACTGGAGGCAACCCAGGATGATTACGACTCACTCCTTGCACAGATTGAGCAGGAGAGACAACTTTTATTGAAATATGAAAATATGAAAGACTCTCTTAAATCTGAACAAGAACAGTTGATTAACTCAAAGAAACATCGCCTTGAGTTAGTTCTTTCTATTTCTAAAGAAAAACAAGTGTTATCTGATCAACAAAAAGAGGAAAAGCAGAGATTGAAAGAACAAAGTATTCTTTTAAAACAATTAGAAAAAGAAAAAATTGTATACAATAAATTAAAATTAAAACAGGAATCAACTAAACAAAAAATCGAATCAGACATTAATCAATTAAAACTAAAACAAAATACAATTAAAGAAAAAATTACTAAATCTGACTCTAAAAACAAAAATACAATATCTACCAAAAAACCGGCCAAGACAAAAGAGCCTAAAGTAAAGCCTGTGAAAAAACCGGCCAAGACAAAAGAGCCTAAAGTAAAGCCTGTGAAAAAACCGGCCAAGACAAAAGAGCCTAAAACCTAGATAGAGTTAATCTACTAATAACTGATCTAAGAAAAACGAAATAATTTATTTCATAAAACAGGAAACGAGGTTGTAGCAGAAAACTGACGAATTTTAGATACTATCTTTTTCGTGTTTCCTTTTTCCTATCTGCCCACTTCCTCAAAGTTTCTCCCCTGAATCTCAGCAGGTATGATGGTCCTCGTCACAATGAGTAAAAATAGAATTTAGAGTTCTGGGATGTTTATTAAAATTCATTTAAAAATTTTATAAAAAACATACAGGTTTACATAATCTTATTGATCTACTTTATTATTGATTATCGCTCACTATCATTGAAGACAGAGCATTGGGATATTCAAAGCACAATATCCTCTTGTCGTGTTACATGTCAAAGCTTACTGCTTGACATCGTAAAGGATACCTGCAGAAAACTTCTGTCTTCTATTTTGTTAATTTTTTGGCTTTTGCAAATACAGAAGACCATTGATTCCAGGTCATCTTGCCTGTCTGTGTATTTTGTCTTGATGGATGGTAAGATGTCAAAATTTTAAATCCGTCATAGGAGAACAATTTCTCGTGTCCAAACTTTTCTGGTTTGACTTTGTATAATTTGCAAGTAGCATGATATGCTATTTTTCCAAGACACAGTATGATTGTAATGTTTTTTAGAATATTTTTTTCCTGCTCTAAATAATTAAAGCATGTATCCATCTCTTCTCTTGTTGGTTTGTTTTTTGGTGGTGCACATCTCACTGCTGCAGTAATGTATGCGTTTTTTAATACCAATCCGTCATCTGATGAATGACTAGTTGGAATGGATGCAAATCCATATTTGTGCATTACTTTTGCAAGCCAGTCTCCTGATGAATCTCCGGTAAACATTCTACCCGTTCTGTTTCCACCATGAGCTGCTGGAGCTAATCCAACTATTAGTAATTTAGCCTTGATATCTCCAAAACCTGACAGTGGTTTTCCATAATATTTTTCATCTTTGAAGCGTTTTACCTTATTTTTTGCAACATCATGGATATACACTGATAGCCTGGGACATTTTTGGCAATTTGTAATTTTTTTGTTTAATGATTGAATTGTTTTCAATGATGATTTTATTTTAATTTATTCTAAATTATTGTTTTTGTGGAAATCTGTCAGTAAACACTACTTTGTTCAATGGAAGTTGTCCTCCACGCTGTATTGTCGGCTTGATCTGTTTTCCAATTACCATTAACATCGAAATTACATGGTCTTCTGGTAAATTGATAATTTTAGATATTTTTTGAGGATCAAAACCTATCATTGGATTCGAATCATATCCCATAGATTTTGCAGCAAGCAAGTTGTCAGTGTAATCACATTTGAAATAGAATCCGAAGACGATGACGAAGAAAATGAATTTAAACAATCCAAAAAAGATGAGAAATTAACTAAAGCACAAGAGAAACGAGATGAAAAACAAGCTAGAAATGCAGAAAAGTTTGCTGAGCGAGAAGCAAAATTATCTGAAAAGGCTCAATTTTCAGAACAAAGAGCAAAGAAAATCATCGAGGAACTAGAACAAAAAATCCAAAAAATGGAAGAATGACTTCAAAAATTATTAGATAAATATGAAAGCGGAGAATACGGAAATCTCAAAAATAGAGATACTATAACTAAATCATTCACACTTTCTTTTGATGGAAAGGCATCTGAAATAAGTAACTCATCAAATGTTCAAACACTAAACGGACAATTATTTTTAGAAAATCAAGTTACTGGTGATAAGGCCAAAAAATTCCGTGTAACAGGTGGTGAAATATCAATCGGTGAAGAGGAAATTTACAATATTGTATTTGGTAAAGCAAGGTTATCATCATCTGGACCTGGAGGAGATAAGGATTCTATGATTGTAATTGCTCAAGTATCCAATACCGGAGAAGTTAGAACCTTGAAACTAAGCATTAATTTATCTGAAGAATTTAATTCTGATACTGAAACAGCTGTAATTGAAATTCTATCTCCACAAAGTAAAATTGCAAGTCAGTGGTTGAGTGGCATTGGTGATTTAGGATTAACTAATACGTCAGAAACCGATCAATCAGAAACCGATAATACAGAAAATGATGCCTAAATTGAAATTCCAACTGATGATATTCCAATTAGCACAACCCTAACTATTTCAACTCCGACTAATGTCTACTTTTCAGGCAATGACATTATAATTTCAGGGACTCACAACTATTCATGAAGGAACTCCTGTAATTCTTCAAACCGTTACAGGTTCTGATAGGATTGATATTGGACAAATTGATGTAAACACTGATGGTACATTCACACATATCATTTTAGCTGATGGACCATTATGGGTTAGTGACACGTACACCGTAAAGGCATTTTATGATGCAAACAATTCAGCAGAAACAACCTTCCAGTTTACAGCCTCATCTTAGGCACAAATAGCGTGAAAAATTGAATATTATCTAATAATACTTGCTATGATCTGATCCTTTATTCTTTATATTCTCAAATCTAAAACCCTTGTAATGAAAAGAACACAACTTCTAAGCGTTGTTTTTTCATTGATCATGTTTACTGGTGTAACAACTGGTAATGTAGCATTTGCAAAGTCAGATGACGTCATTGATAGTTTTGAAGACTGCGTTGAATCTGGATATCCAATCATGGAGTCATTTCCAGAACAATGTAAAACAGATGATGGTAAAGTCTTTGTAAATGATGATAATGATAGATATAGTCTTGATGATAGACTAGAAAAATTCTGTGAAATGACTGACGAAGAAAAACGTCAACTGTTTACAGATCATCCTAGGCTAGAACAATTTGCAAAAAGATTACTCAATTATTGTGAAATGTCTGAAGAAGAAAGAGAAGATGCAATTGACAAATTTATTGCAGAACATTTTCCTAAAGACCACAATTTTGATCTAGATGACTTGCTTGATAGATACTGTGAAATGACTGACGAAGAAAAACGTCAACTGCTTACAGACCATCCACAACTTGCACCATTCACTGACAGACTAGCAAATTATTGTGACTTATCTGAAGAGGAGCAGGATGAAATTGATGACTTGATCAAGGAACATGGAGACAAAATCAGAGCAGAACTAAGAGATTATGCTAAAAACTATCGTATGGATTACAAAAAAGACATGAGAATGATGCTTGATAAATATTGTGACATGACTGATGTTGAGAAAAAAGCATATGTTGCAGAACATGACAAAGCAGAAGACCATGTTGAAAAGATGAACCGTTACTGTGCTCTAACTGATGAAGATTCAAGAATGAAATTCATTGAAGAACACAAAGACGAATACAAATCCCATATGGAAGACAAAATGCATGATAGAAAAACAGTTCACATGGACTATGAGAGATTCTGTAAACTAACTGATGAAGAACTTGCAGCAAGTACATTTGATGTTGAGTTTGTCAAAAAGGCATCTGAATGGTGTGAGATGACACCTGAAGAAAAGAAAGCCTATAAGATGAAACACTTTGGTACTATGCCTCATGACTTTGATAGAATGTCTGATGTCGCAAAGGATAGAATGTCTGATGTTGTCAAAGAGAGACTTCATGACAAAATGGAAAAGTTTTCTGAAAAGTCTGACCATCTAAAGGCCATGATCATGGATAAGCGTGACATCACTGATGAAAGAACAGATGAAATCAGAAAGAAATTCGAGGCAAAATTTGGAGAAGAATCTGATAAGAAACGTTCTGAAATCAAGATGAAGTACAAAGAACACATGCTCAAGATGAAATTCAAAATGTCTGATGAACAAAAATCTGATGTTCATGAAAGATTAGCAGAGATGAAAGCCTACAAGGCAGAACTCCGTGAAAAAGCATCTGAACTTTCTAACGAAGAAAAACAACAACTTAGAGAAGAATTCATTGAAAAGGCAAAAGACATGCAACTAGCATGGATTTCTCCACGAACACAAATGACTGCTGGCGTTGATGTCACAGAAGTTGAATGTCGGGAAGGATATAATCTTGTGATGAAAGCATCGAACGGTGTAGCAATGTGCCTCAAGGCAGAATCGGCACTTAAGATGATAGATAGAGGAATTGTAGTTCCTACTAACTAATCTTTTTCTTTTTTTAATATTATATTACTAGGATTGTATAAAAAAATTACATAGTTCTGCATATTTATACTTCTTTGATTAATGATTTAATACCTGAAATATTTTCTGCATTAAGTTCTATCTCTTTGTGATCAGATAACACGTGTTCAGTAACTTTATTCATCAATTCTTCTTCAGAATCTGCAGTTGCAGACCATGAGCAGTCCTTTCCTGCATCTGAGCAGCTAATGCTTTTTGCCATAGTATTTTTCTTCATATGAGATATTTATCTTATATTCTTAAATCACAGAAAGATCTAAATCGAAACTATACTTTTACTATTTATTGAATAGAGAAATTGAAGAGAAAATCCAGTCTATAATTTTTGAAACATTTCAAGACCAAGAATCTGAATGGATTAGTTATTTCCAACACAAGGCAGAACAAATGCATTTGGACAAGAAATCTTTCTTTATTGGAATGATGTATCCTATAGTCACAAAAAATCTAGAAGAAAATAATATTCACATCAGAATAAAATCTGATTCTTGGGGAGATCATGAAAATAAAAAAATCAATTTAATGTTGATTCAATTATATGAAAAATATGTATGATCTTTAGAATATTGCAGTTTTGTTCTTATCTTCAATGCTGACAATTTAATTATGGTTTTTATCAACAGAAATCTAGTTGATAAAGCATGTCTAGTGAATCCTTGAGCCAAAAATGTGAATTATTATTGAAAGAGCCTGAGATTCGTTTTGCTGGTTTTTTGGACATGATGGGTAACCTCGTTGAAGGTTCTTTTTCAGATGGAATCAAACCTCTAAAAAATGATCAAGAAAGAAAGAAAATGTTCATTGAAGCAATATTGAGAATTAGAACCAGACAAGATTTTGATGCTAATCTTGGACCTGTGGAATATGCAGCTGCAAGAAGAAAGAATGTTGTGACTTTTACTTTTTTGTATGGCGATAAAGTTCTCTTTATCTCTGCAGAACCTAATGTGGATATTGATAAAACCGCTCAAAAAATAATGCGTTTATGCTCTATTTCGCCCTAGTTTCACTTTTTCTACAAATTCTTGAATTTTTTTGATATGTGTTCCTTCCCAATAGATTTGATTACACTTATCACATCTACAAAATTTTTCGTTAAATTCTAAAACCTTTTGTGGAATTTTATCTGAAATTTTTGATTTGTCAATTTGTGATGTTAAAGAATTACATTTTGTGCATCTTGCAGTATCTCCAGAAATTGAATCGAATTCTAATGGAATTTGTTCAAGAATTTCCAAAAATTACTCAATTTCATTTTCTTTTGTTATGTGAACAGATGTGATATTTTGTTTTCTTGCCCTGGCAATTAATTCACGATCTTTTGAGATTATTGCTCTTTGCTCATTTTTAGATTTTTCAATTAATTTCAAATCTTCCATATCTGAACAATATTCAGCATCAAATCCTAACAGTTGTAATTTTTTGGCAATGTTGCCCAACATTGCATCAACTAGAAAAAACAACCATGCCTCCGTTAAACTCTATCACAATAAAGAAAATTTCTCACAACCTCCACAATATACTCATTGTGCTATAAAATGCAATAATTGAAATTATAATTACTATTACTCCCTTTGTAGAATCCTTCATGACTAAAAATCACTGATCAAATACTTTAGCTTGTTGTAAATTCTCACTTGTGTTTGCCAATAAAACATTGCTTGCAAATTTTGCTATCTATTCTTGTCTTTAAGAATGCAATTTGTTTATCTGTTAACCTTCCATGCTGTATTAAGTTCAACAGTTCTTCACCCTCTATAATTTCAAAATTTTCTTTACAATCACATTTTGTACATTGACAATCTATCTTTGAACCCAATATGTTACCAAGTATAAACAATCTTAAAAATAATTAACTTTCAATATTCAAACCAGAATCATCATATCTTTGCCAAATCTCCATCTTTAACCAACAACTGTCACATGTTGTTGGGGCATCTTCATTTCTTCACATGATATGGGATAGTTTTGCTGACAAATTTTACAGGTAAAATATTCTGTGACTACCTCTGACATACATCATTTTCACAATTATGCAATTAAAACATCACTACACAATGTGAATTAAACTCCAAATGATTTAGATTCTTTCTCACATTTTGGACAATTTAACCCTCTTGTTTCTAATCCACATTTCTTACAATACACATCAATTCCTGCAACTTCTCGTGGACTAGTCTTCACAATTTTTACAATCAATATTGTTACTATCAAAACTCCTATTGCAATTCCAATGTATGCAAGTGCCATACATACAATACTACTTCATATCTTAAAAACTAATTTTATACTGTTAAAACATACTTGTTTGCTAAAATTTTCTTTATTTCTTCTAGATATTGTCTTTTTGTACTCCCTACAAATCTCCAGCGTGTATCCATTTCGTCCTCTAGTATTTCATAAACCAAATCAATTTCTTCTCCAGCATCTATTTCTCTTTTTGCAATAATCATCAGTTCTTGCAATCTCAGCTTCTTTCTCCAAGTATGAGCGCACTCTGCCATAATTTTTTTTTGCATTATTACGTAAAAGGATCACTATTCATTAGAACTATTTTCCATGATCAAACGGAGATGTCCTTTCCAGGAACTAACTTACTATTTGGAATGTCATGAATTTCAAGTCCTTCTAAATATTGCATCTGTTTTGAAACTGATTCTGGATTCCCAAGTGAAATCAAAATCCTATCATTGTGTCTTATCTCGTATAGATTAATCTTTGAAGAAGATTTTCCATTTACCAAAAATGTCATGTGGTTTTCTGAATCACTACAATACTTTTCTGCATCTTTTTCATATCTTAACACAATACATTCAGATGTTATTTCCATTCCAAATGATGCAAACAGCATATCTAATGGGACATTAGTTGCATGTTTATGAATCAGATATGGATTGTCATTTTCAAAATGAATGTATTTACTTTGAATTTGGAACTGAGGATGCGAAAAATCAATCTTGTCTCCACTAACAAAAACTGCTAATGCTGCGTGCGCATGCTCACTTCCAAACTGTCCGACACCATAATAATCTACCATCTTCTCCTCCAGTGTCTTAAATGCAGTATTTTCCAAAATTTGGATATCAATCTCATTTTGATTTAGAAAATAATATGAAAATATTCCTGCTGCCACTAGCGTAAATGTAATTCCAAACATGATCAGTGCCCTGCTTTTTGATTTTGATTCTATTTCAGATTCAAAATATACCGAGTTACTCTCATCGATTCTTCCTGGGAGACTAAAATCAGAATTTTCTTTTGGCAAAACTTTTTCAGTCAAGTCATACTAATTGTTGCTTCATCGTATAAATTTCCATATCTGAAATTCTCTATCTGTATTCTCCACCACAATCCCCTATCACATCAAACAAGTCATTTGATCTGGCAGTTATACTTCCTATTGACGAGATGTCTTGTGAGTCTAGTTTTACATCAAATACTCTGATATTATCATCTCTGTGTTCTGCAATTCCTAGTCTTGTACCGATAATTACTCCTGCTACCTGTGGTTTGTCCAGCACAAATCGTGTTGCAACATTTGCTATGCTGCAGTTGTGTTTTTGTGCTATATTATTTAGTTCTGATAACAACTCTTGGAACAGGTTCCATCCTCCCCATGCATCTATCATGTTTTTGTATTTTTGAAGACTAGCTGTGATTAGACTGTCTCTTTGTGGTTCATCTACCCCTAGATATCTCTCAGAGAAAAATCCTCCAAGTAAGGTTCCGTAAGATAGGATCTTTATTCCGTTTTTTGCAAAAAATGGAGCCATTATCTTATCTGGTCTCTGATCTAAAATGGAATACTGAACTTGATTTGATATGATCTGATGCCCTTGATCTCTGATGATTTTAACTCGTTCTGTATCAAAATTTGTTAATCCAATATGTTTGATTTTACGTTCCTTTTGTAATTTTGCTAGATTGTTTAATGCATCAAGATAACTAAGATCATTATAATCCCACCAATGAAATTGGAGCAAATCAATGCAGTTCGTATCCATTTTCTGTAATGACTGCTGAATATAGTGAGTCACTATACTGTTGCTCATTGGTCCAGGGTTTGGAACAAATTTTGTAAGTGCTTGAAATTTTTTTCTTTCCCCTATTTTTCTTCTAAATTCACCAATTAACGATTCTGCAGGACCGTAAATGTCTGCCAAATCCCATGTTGCTAATCCTATATCTTGATATTTTTCCATGTCTTCTATTGCATCTTTAGAATTAATCTGACCATGCCCGCCTGCCACCTGCCACATTCCATTAAGAATTCTGCAAATTTCAAGGTCTTCTCCAAGAACAGTTTTCTCAATTGGCATAATGTGATGAGATCTCTCTCTGAAATTATAGTTTACTTGGATAATATTGAAGAAACTCATCTTAGTAATTGTAGAAAATTATTTTGGATCTAGTAAAAAGTGCTGAATTATTTGCAAAGAACAAACATGCAGGTCAATTCAGAGTAGATGGAATCACTCCTTATTCAAAACATCTTGATGATGTAGTCAATAGACTCAAAAGTTTGGGTGTGATTGATGAGCAATTACTTTGTGCAGGGTGGCTTCACGATACAATAGAAAATACAACTACAACTTTTGATGATCTATATGATCAATTTGAAAGCGAGATAGCAGTACTAGTGTCATCATTGTCTAAAGACATGACAATATCTAGAAAAAAACGAGAGCAGGCATATGTAATTCAACTACAAGAAGCATCATTTAGTGCAAAACTACTCAAGCTTTGTGATATTTCAGCAAACCTAGGTGAATTAAAAAATTATGAGGCATCAAAATCAAAAAAATTACGACAAGTAAAACAAAATAGACATTATTTGAATATCATTAAAAATGATCTTATTTGTAATCCTAACTATCCATATGTGCAGGCTCTTTTAGAAAGTGCAAATTTGATTTTCATAAAGTATGGTCAGAGACCATTATCAATTAAATCAAAATAAAATCTGCCATGAATTCCTTCAAAAATCTTAAATCCTTAAATTTTGTAGAAAAATTATGAGTAAAAATCAAGATTCTAACATATTTGAAGAAATTAACAAAAAATATTTCACGGAACTTGAACATGCTGTCCCACACATTCAACAAACACTATTTGATTTACAAAACGAATGTTACAAATCTTGGAGACATGCAGTAGATTCAAACACTTCTTTATACACAGAATTTTTATCAAGTTCAGGATACAAATTTCCAAAGAAAGCAAAAGACATCCTAAACACAATGGGTGAAGAAACAACAAAGTATCGTACAGTATGTGACAAATTCACAATTTCAAATATTGAATATGCAAAGAATGTAGCTAAAACATGGAATGATAATGCAGATGCTTTTGTAGAATTGAATAGAAAAATAATGCACTATTGGATGTCTACATTTTCTCTAAAAAGAAACTAATCCGATATTACAACAGCAATAATTGCAATTAGACTTCCAATAATGGCAAAAACTGCCATCTTACTTTTCTCACTCCATCCTTCTTTTATGGTTATTTTCATATTGACATTCTACAATTTTCGATGTTCAATTAAGCCTATTGCTTACTGTCAGAGAAATATCTAAATCACTACATTTCAACATCTAATTATCTTGGAACTGCCACGTGGAATGAAAGACTTTGAGGGCGAAGAAAATGCAAACATTGAACACATTAGATCACATTTCAAGAAATTGTCAAATTTGTATGGGTTTTCATTCATGGACCCATCTCCGATTGAATTACTTTCTACATTGGAGACAAAATCTGGCCCTGGTATTCGTGATGAAATTTACTTTTTCAAAGATAAGGGGGATAGAGAAGTAGCATTACGTTTTGATTTTACAATGGGATTAACAAGATACGCGACATCGCAGAAATCAATGAAGCTTCCAGCAAAAATCTCGGCATTTGGTGGCGTATTTAGATATGATGAACCACAAAAAGGAAGATACAGATATTTTCACCAGTGGGACATTGAAATTTATGGTAAAGCTAGCCTTGAATCAGAAGCTGAAATCATAGAAATCACATCTAGATTATTTGATTCTTTATTACTCAAAGATATTACAATTGATATCAATCATCGAAATCTTGTAGAATCTTATGTTAACAAAGTATTTGATTCAAATGAACCAGAACTTGTTGCAGATATTTTGCGTGCAGTTGACAAGATTGCAAAAAAATCAAAAGAACAAATCTTAACAGAATTTCAAGAGAAAGGATATGAAACTGAGAAGTTAGAAAAAATTCTAGAGTTTTCACAAATAAAGGGAACAATTTCAGAAGTAGAAAAAACATTTGATGTCTCACAACTAGATTCTTGGGATGAACTCAAAGCATTAGTTGATTCATTAGAAAATAGAGGAGTTTCAAATGTTAGAATTAATTTCGGAATTGTAAGAGGATTGGATTATTATTCTGGAATTGTCTTTGAGGTATTTGATAAAAATTCAAAACTTGGTGCATTGGCTGGTGGCGGCAGATATGATACACTAACTAAAGCATTCAACAGAGAAGATATTGGTGCAACTGGAGTTGCAGGTGGAGTTGAGAGAATAATGTTGACAATGCAAGAGCAAAAAATAGTAACTGAATCAAAACAAAATAGGGTTGCAGTACTATACATTAATGAAGAGATGCAAAAAGTTGCTCATTCAATTACATCATTATTACGTCTCAACAATATTCCAACTGATATTGATTTGGCAGGACGTAATATGAAAAAACAAATGGACATTGCAACAAATGCAAAGTTTGCAATTATCGTAGGACCGCAAGAACTAGAAAACGGAAATGTCGTTCTTAAAGATATGATAAATGGAACTGAGGGAACAATTTCATTAGAAAAACTAACTGAAGATCCAAAATCTATTCTTAATTTAGAAATGCTCTAGTCAACATCATTATTTCAGGTCCACTAGTCAATGAACCAACAACTACGCAGTGATCATTTACCAATATGCCCGATGATACATACGGAATACCATTATTGATTGAACTTTGCTCAATTTTCACGCCTAGTACATTTGCTATTGTCTTCATATCTTCTTCATCTGCTTCTGGATGAATGGCAGCCCCTGAATTATTTGCAACAAGAACAACCCCTGTTTGATTAAATCCTGCAATTTTTTTCTGAATCACTTCTACTCCCAAAACATCTGAGATTGTTTGACAATCTTGTTTTGACAACCATGGAGATACGATTGCTCCTTTATCATTTGCACAAATCACATTTCCAAGTGCATTGAATTTTGTATCTAATACTCCAACTTCTAAATTCGTCTCTGCTTTCAAATAATCAAATTCATTTTGATAGGCTGTAGTTGGAAGTAAAATTCCTTTATTGTTCATTGCTGACAATGCTCCAATTAATCTTGTATTTGCAATTGCAGTATGATGAATTTCTATGTCTAGATATTTTGCAAGTTTATCAGCTTTAGTTTTTGCAAATCCCATCGGGACCAATCCGATGCTATTGTTTACACTGATGTACACTCCGAGGTTTGGTCCTCTATACACATCAAACTTGATAATATCCATATCCAGTAAATTGATCTTTGATCGTTATGAACGTAAGGAAATTTTCCTTCACACTTGATCGATTATTCACTTATCTGTTCGCTGAACAACTATCTAGCTTTAAATATTAACTCAAAAAATATTGTATCATGCCAATAGCAGAAAATTTCCCTGAAGGTCTAAAGCCACTTGGAAAAATTAGCCTCGATGATGGAAATTTCCATATTATGTGGGGTCCAGGTAAAACCAAAAACACTGATGGCTCACAAGCTGAAACATTAGCTGATGCAGATGTTGTTGCAGCATATACCGCAAGAGGAGAAGAACAAGTTCCTCTTGGTGTAAGTGGTACAATGGTTGCAGTCGATTGGGATTCTTGTGTGGCTGATGGTGCTTGCATTGAAGCTTGTCCTGTACAAGTTTTCCAATGGTACAGAACTGAAAAAGATATTCCAGCAAAAGATGTTGTTGGTCAAACCTTTTCAGGAACTGGCAGTGATGTAAAAGATGAACGTAAAGATCTTACAGATAAAGCAGATCCGATCAGAGAACATGATTGTATTTGGTGCATGGCTTGCGTTTCAGTATGTCCACCAGCAGCTATCAAAGTTGATCAATCAAATGTTGAAAAACACGAAAGTGCTGCAAAAACTTTATGAGTTTTACAAATCTAAACCTAGAACTTTTTGATTTTTCTATCTTTTTTAGATTTAGTCTACACTAATTTTGTCTAGATTTAAATAATATTTCAAAATATTATTCACCATGGTAGATCTACAAATACCTGAAGACTTTTGTCACAACGATGTAAAACCAAAAGGAAAAACAAGCCATTCTGATGGTGAGAATTTCCATTGGATTTGGGGTGAGGGAAGAACTGATGGTGCAGCATTCTCAAACGATGATGTAAAAGCAGCCTATGAAGCAAGAGGAGAAGAGCAAGTTCCTCTCGGAATTCACGGTACTACTGTTGCAGTCGATTGGGATTCCTGTGTAGCAGCTGGTTCATGCATGAGTGTATGTCCAGTTCAAACATTCCAATGGTACAGAACCGAAAAAGATATTCCAGCAAAAGATGTTGTTGGTCAAACTTTTGACGGTACTGGCTTGACAGAACAAGATGAGAGATTAGATTATACAGACAAATCAATGCCAATCAGAGAACACGATTGCACTGTTTGTATGGCTTGTCAAGAAATCTGTCCTGAAGGAGCAATTCGTATCGAATCTGCTAACCAAGAATGGCACGAGAAAGCAGCCGGAACATATGTACTTATGAAATCTGGTTCTGAAAACCCACACGCACACGATTAAAAAGAATTTTTTTCTTTTTTCTTATTTTTCTATTTTACCTCAACAGATTTTAACCGCTTTTATCCAAGATTTTTTGCAGAGGTCGCCTAGCTCGGTAGGGCGCGGGCCTTGAGAGCCTGTGTGCGCAAGCATACGGGGGTTCAAATCCCTCTCTCTGCGTTTCTCTTGTTATTGATAACCCACAATGAACAAAATTTACCAGTTAAATCAAATTGGAGATTATAGGATCATGGCAATAAAAATCGATATCCACAATGCAAAAAAGAGGACCGAACGTGCCAAAATAAATCTTCAAAAAAAATTCTCAGGTGACAATGCCAAAACAGTTTGCAAGTTTATGGATAGACTACGATTGGATAACAAGTCATATGGAAGGATTGCAAACTATGCTGAATGTATTGGAAGAATTTTAGAAATCAAAGATGACAAAAATATCAAAGAATGGACTAGGGAAGAAATTGAATTTATACACAAAACCATAGCAGATTCTAATTATGAAAACTCTGTCAAAAAAGATACTCTGACAGGATTAAAGCGAATATGCCATTTTGCAGTTCATGGTGAAATAGCTGACAAGGCAAAGGGGAAAGAATATGATCCGTTGGTGGCATGGATTACGCCAGGTTCATTCAAAGACAAATACCAGAAAGTGCAATCAAAAGACCTTCTCACTGACGATGAGATACTACAGTTAATTCAGGCAGCAAAAAGGATGGGAGGAAGATATGTCAAACGAAACATCGCAATCATCTTTGTTTTGTTGGAGGGTGCCTATCGCCCCGGTGAGCTTCTTGACATCAGAATAAGTGGCATTGAATTTGAGAAAGACTTTGTGCGGATTCACACAACAGGCAAAACAGGGCCAAAATCGCTGACACTTGTTGCAAGTTTTGAGCCTATCAAGGAATGGCTTGCAGAACATCCATACAGTGATGATCCTGACGCGTTTTTATTTTATCACGATAATGCAGATGGTTTGATACCCTATCACAGATTTTCAGAATTGATAAAAAGAACTAGAGACATCTCCGGAATCAAAAAGAGGATATGGCCATACTTGTTTAGACATACTGCCCTTACTGAATACAGCAAAAAATTAGGTAATGTTGCCAAAATTTATGGTAACTGGTCTAGGGGTTCCAACATGCTGGCAGTTTATGAGCATCTGGCAAATTCAGATCAAGAAGATGCAATCCTGAAACTACATGGCCTCAAGAAGGACAATACCAACGAATCTGTCTTGTTTTCAAAATCATGTCCAAACTGCCATGTTCAAAATAGCAGTGACAAACACCATTGTATAGATTGCGGCAAGGAACTTTCAAATGAACTTGTAAAACTCAAGGAAGGTAAGCGAGAAATGAACAGAAAATCAAAAATCCCTGACTTTGAAGACAAGATCTCAAAGAAGATAGAGAATCTAGAATCGTTGTTCTTAGAACAACAAAAACTCATTTCCAAACTAGTAGACAAGAAAACAAAAATTATACAATAAGAAATACTATTTTGTTTCCAATCTTGTTCTTCTATCTCTGAATTTATACTGTATCTTTATTTTCTAAATATTTTCTTTATTCCTTCCATCTCTTTTTGAATTTTTTTACAATTTTCGTTAATCTGTTTTTCAAGATTCAAAATTTTTGTTTGAGTCATATGGTATAATGCTGAAATACATTAAAGCACCAACATACATGAAAAATTTACACTTTTTCAATAATCAACTTGTGGTTTCTGATTGATATGTTGAGTTCCTCGCCTTTCTCCCATTGCAATTCATCTAAAAACTCTGAAGGTATGTTCACTCGATTTTTGTAATATGTGATTCCCTCTATGGTTCTATTTATCGTACTCTGGAGTTTTGTTTTTCTCTTTTGAATCAATTGTTGTTGGTATTTGTCAACACCATATAAACTAGGCCCCTAATAGTTATATATTATAGGCCCCTAGTATATGTATGAAACAAGTAATAAAAAATCTAAAGCCTTTTTATGCAAATAGAGGTTATTCTAATTGATGCTTTCACAAAAAAATCAAAACTTCCGTGAGGGAGTTCAGGTTCCATTTTTGGAAAAAATGCTAAAAGAAAATCAAAAGACACTGGAACAACTAGAAAATAGTTTTGATGAAACTATAGGAAAGCAACAAGAAAGATTACAAGCAATAGAAAAAATGTCAAAGACAAAATCAAACATTGCAGAGATTACAAAGGCAATAGAATATTCCAAAAAAATGGAATATTTCAGACACCCAAATATTCCTAATACAATTCCAGATGAACACATATGGAATGATGCATGGTACGATGAGAAAAGAAATGCCTGGGTCACTTTAAATGATTATTTCTTCCAGTTAGAAAATTCCAGATCTAGAGACATTCAGGTAAAATATGAAACGGATACCATTACAAACGTTGGATTAATTGTAGAGGAAGAAAAGATCCAATTCAGACATGGACTTCCATCCAAACTTCAAAAAGATGACAAGAATATACCAACTTGGTTTGCTCTACCCACATTATATGATGTAATGTTGACCAAGGAAATTGTCAAAGGAACTCTAAAACCTGAAACTCAAGAAGAAGGATATCTGTACACTACTGGCTCAGAAGCATGGATTAGTGTATTGGGAAGGTATCTTACCGAACAAGAATATTTGTTTGCTTGTG
>Ga0224506_10001573_pt1 | contig 16197 bp, 10 predicted proteins | sample SF_Jan12_sed_USG_2_FD_169108 | JGI IMG/M metagenome (GOLD analysis project Ga0224506, IMG submission 169108) | Sediment microbial communities from San Francisco Bay, California, United States - SF_Jan12_sed_USGS_8_1 | ecosystem: Environmental > Aquatic > Marine > Sediment | place: USA... | reverse complement strand
TTTGTCAGAGAAAATAAACTCGCACCACACAAAAAAGCAGCGCCATTTATGTATTATGGAAAAGTTCATTACTTAAAACATAGTGGTTCAAAACCGATTAGTTTTGAATGGCGGCTGACGTGAGTTCTTTTTCGTAAGTTGAGTGAAGGTGTTTGATGTGGCTAGTGAACCAATGCTATTAGGGAAAAGGAACCTGATCGACTCAAGCTAAGGCATCTCCAACTTGATTGGAGATCTTGATAAGGCTGCCGAAGAAGATCCCCGATTAAACATTTCGGGGATGACCTGGTTTAGGGAATTGCTGTCAGATGTTCAGAATTGCTTAGAGGCTGCTTTATCATATAAAGTGGCCTGAATATATACGGATTTATGTTTGTGCCAAATGTAAGGTTTGAGAACGTTCGGTTCACTTGAGATGAGGTTGGTCGACGATTGATTTGAGCAGTTTTATAGCCTGAGAAAATGACATAAGCTAAAACAGCTTCGTCAAGGTACTCTTAACTGACTGTGGGACCGAGTTAAAACATTTCTAGATGATGAAGTAGATGGGTGTCAAATATAAGGCCTGCCCCCCTACCAATCTTAGAATTGCTAAAAGCTTTAACATATCCATTATTATAAAAATCAATAAATGTTATGGAAAACAATATGCTGTGCTCCTTAAATCAATTGGAAATTGAATGACTTCTTCAAAGCTATCCCTTTCAAAATTAGAACAATACCTTTCAAAAGCAGCCTGGATATTAAAAGGTCCAGTCGATGCATCAGATTTCAAGGTATATATATTTCCACTCTTGTTCTATAAGCGCATATCAGACGTATATGACGAAGAGTATCGAATTGCACTAGAAGAGTCTGATGGGGATAAAGATTACGCATCATTGCCAGAGTTCCACCGCTTCGCTATCCCCGAAGGATGTCATTGGCAAAATGTACGGGAAACAACAACTAATGTTGGAGCCGCAATTGAAAATGCCCTGCGCGGTATTGAACAAGCCAACCAAGAGTTCCTTTACGGTATTTTTGGGGATGCCCAATGGAGTAACAAAAACAAGTTATCAGATGCACTTCTTATAAACCTGATAGAGCACTTCTCTCAATACACATTAGGTAATCAAAATGTTGATCCAGACATGTTGGGCAACGCCTACGAATATTTAATTAAGCACTTTGCTGATTTAACCAATAAAAAAGCTGGGGAATTCTACACGCCTCGCTCTGTGGTGCACTTGCTAGGCTTGATACTCGATCCACATGAAGGCGAAACAGTATACGACCCTGCCTGCGGCACAGGCGGAATGTTGTTGGAATGTGTAGATCACCTAAAACACAATGATGAAGACTTCCGGACACTGAAGTTATTCGGACAAGAAATGAACCTAACTTCAAGCTCAATTGCCCGGATGAATATGTTCTTACACGGCATTGAAGATTTTGAAATTCTACGTGGTGATACCTTACGTCACCCTGCATTTTTTGAAGCTGATGGTCTAAAAACCTTTGATTGTGTCATTGCCAACCCGCCATTTTCACTTAAAAACTGGGGTTCCGAAAACTGGGCCAATGATCCTTACGGTCGTAATATTGCTGGCGTACCACCACAAGGGAATGGTGATATGGCCTGGGTGCAGCACATGGTTAAATCCATGAATAGTACTGGCCGTATGACGGTTGTATTACCGCATGGTGCACTTTTCAGAAAAGCAGCTGAAGGGAGAATCCGCAAACAGCTATTAGAGCAAGACATGCTCGAAGCGGTAATTGGATTAGGTCCTAACGTGTTTTACGGAACTCAGCTTGCTGCTTGTGTCATGGTGTTTAAGCAGAACAAATCTGCCGATAAAAAAGGCAAAGTGCTGTTTATTGATGCATCAGACCAAATTCGAGTGGGTCGTGCACAAAACTTCCTAGAACCAAATAACGTACAACAAATTTATGACTGGTATAACAATTATCAAGATGTTGAAAACTACGTCAAAGTCGCATCTAAAACCGACTTGGAAGAAAACGACTACAACTTAAATATCCCTCTTTATGTTGAAAAAATTATTGAAGACAACTTGCCAACGGTTGAAGAAGCTATGTCTGATTTGAAGACAGCTTGGGCTGAAAGTTTGGAAGCTGAAGAGAAATTTAAACAGGTTTTAAAAGGATTTATAAAATGAAGATGCCATCAAGTTCAGCCCAAGATAGACAAGTATCAATTTGGTTTCAAAAAATTCAAAACGGGGAAATAAAACTACCTCGTTTTCAGCGACACCAAGCCTGGGATAAAAGTAGAGTTTGTAGTCTGCTTGATACGGTAACTAAGAACTTGCCTCTAGGTGTAACCTTATTACTTGATGTTGATAAAGAGCAGTTTGTTTCAAGGTATTTAGTTACTGCACCAGAAACTAAAAGTCGTGTTACCGAACATTTATTAGATGGTCAACAACGTTTAACTGCATTATGGCGAGCATTACATAACAATTATGAAGCTCTTAATTACTTCCTATACCTTAATACTTATGATGAAAGAGTGCCTGTAAAAGAAAAAACTGACGAATCAGAAGTTTGGTATGAAAGTCGTTGGACCAACAAAAATAGCAAAACAATGCCGCTATGGGTTGATGTACCAAGCGAATGCCTGACGCGCGGTTTAATTCCAATGCATTTATTCCGACCAGGAGATATTGCTAGTGAATTTGATGTATGGGTAGATGAAGCTTTATCTGCGTTAAAGCCTAATGCGTCTGAGGAAAACTATGAAACTCTATTAATGGAGTGGATGACCAAGAAGTCTCAATTAAAAGATCATATAAGAGATTTCAGAGAAACCATTACGCATTTTAACTTGCCATACCTTGCGTTGCCTTCCCAAACAACTAAAGAAACCGCCTTACAAGTATTTATTAACATGAATACCAACAGTAAGCCTTTGTCACAGTACGATATTATTCGAGCTGAAATAGAAGGCGTTAAAGACGTATCATTAGACGATTACCAAACGGAATTAGATAAAAATTATCCAAATGTTCACCATTATTTTGAGTTGCCATTTCTAATACTTGCTACATCAGCATTAATGCAGGGGAAATTACCTAACCAACGTGGCATGTGGGATATGAGTAAAGAAGGCATGGTTGATAATTGGGATAAAATGTCTTTAGGTTTATCAAAAATGGCAACTTTTATGGAAAGCCAAGCTATTTACGACAGAAGTCGGTTGCCAACCAATGCCGTCTTAGCCGTTATTGCCGCGTTGTATGTTGATATCCCAGAAGGTCTAGATTCTAGAGGTAATTTTGAAATACTACTTAAAAAATACCTCTGGTCTAGCTTCTTCACAGACCGGTATGAGAATTCTGCTGCCTCGCATGCATTTAATGATTTCATTGCGCTTAAAAACATTATTACAGCAGAAGTTAAAACAGATGGTTCAAATCATACTGAAAATGATGTTCCAGTATTAAATCGAGAGTTATACCCACTTTCTACTGATGACGAATTAAAGCGCGTAGGCTGGCCTAAACGTGAAAACATTAGAGGCCGAGGAATTATGGCTGTATTCAGTAAGCTCGGAGCATATGACTTCGCAGATGGCGCCGCGCTAACTCGCCAACAACTTGTTGATGGCCGTAGGCATTATCATCATGTATTCCCTGACGCATTACTAAAAGAAATTGAAGCTGAGAGCTATTTTGCTCTAAATTGCGCTTTAATTACTGACAAGACTAATTTAAATATCAGCAATAAAGACCCACTTAATTATTTAAAGGACCGCTACAACTGGACAAGTGAGGATATTGTTAATGCTCGACTTCAATCTCATTTGATACCAATTGAGGAGTTGAAATGTGGAGATTATCAAGGGTTAGTCGGAGAAGAAAAAGCTAATAAAGTAAAAAATGATTTTGATAAATTCATTGCAAAAAGAGCTGCTTACGTAGCAAAGGCTGTCGAAAAATTATCTGAAGGCAGAGATATAAATGCCTCTGAAATTATCAATGAAGTTGAAAGCTCGTTTGTAGAAATAGAGGAATCTTCATTTTGATGACCCAACAAGAACTAGAAAAATATCTTTGGGGTGCAGCTACTGCGCTTAGAGGCACCATAGATGCGGGTGATTACAAGCAGTACATTTTTCCATTGATGTTCTTTAAACGTATCTCTGATGTATACGATGAAGAGTTTAACAACGCCTTAGCAGAAAGTGATGGTGATTTAGAATATGCCGCCTTTGCTGAAAACCATCATTTCCAAGTACCTGATGGTGCTCACTGGAAAGATGTACGTGAAACTACCACCAACATTGGTTTAGCACTGCAAAACGCCATGCGTGCAATAGAACAAGCTAACCCAGATACCCTAGAAGGTATTTTTGGTGATGCCAGTTGGACCAATAAAGACCGTCTTTCAGATGCCATGCTCACCAACTTAATTGAACATTATTCACAGCACACTCTTGATTTAAAAAATGTACCAGACGACAAGTTAGGTAATGCTTACGAGTACTTAATCAAAGAGTTTGCTGACGATAGCGGCCATACCGCAGCTGAGTTTTATACCAACCGTACCGTAGTTAAATTAATGACCATGATCATGGACCCACAACCGGGTGAGTCAGTGTACGACCCTACCTGTGGTTCGGGTGGTTTATTACTTAACTGTGCGTTGCATTTAAAAGATGAAGGCAAAGAGTATCGCACCCTTAAATTATACGGCCAAGAGATTAACCTATTAACCTCAGCCATTGCCCGTATGAACATGTTTATGCATGGCATTGAAGAGTTCGATATTGTTCGTGGTAATACCTTAAGTAACCCAGGTTTACTTGAAAACGACGAGCTGAAAAAATTCAATGTTATTCTCGCTAACCCGCCATATTCAATAAAATCTTGGGATCGTAAGTCATTTGAGAAAGACCCCTATGGCCGAAATGTATGGGGAACGCCACCGCAAGGTTGTGCCGATTACGCCTTTCAGCAGCATATTCAAAAAAGTCTTGATTTAGGTAATGGTCGTTCCATTTCTTTATGGCCACACGGTATTTTATTCCGTGATTCAGAAGCTGTAATACGTAGAAACATGATCAAGCAAGACCAAGTTGAATGTGTCATTGGTCTTGGTCCAAACCTGTTTTATAACTCGCCTATGGAAGCTTGTTTGTTAATCACTAAAACAAACAAAGAAGAAAGTAAAAAAGATAAAATCTTGTTTATTAATGCGGTAAAAGAAGTAAGACAAGATAAAAACATAGGTTATCTAGACCAAATTCATATCGATAAAATATTTAATGCATACTGTAAGTTTGAAAATGAAGAAAACTTTGCGGTGTTAGTTGACAAGCAAGAGGTGTTAGATAAAAAAGCAAATATGGCTATTAATCTCTATATTCGTCCTGACTCTTTAGTCAGTCTTGAAGAAGCTTGTTTTGCGACAGCTTATCAAGAATGGCAACAGTCATCAGATAACCTAAAACAATCAATGGAAAAGTTATTTAAGGAGCTAGTGTAATGTTAGACATGGAAGCTATTAAGAACTTTTCTATCGATAAATCAGACTGGAAAAAAGTAAAGTTTGGCGATGTAGTATTTGAGCCTAAAGAATCGATTAAAGATCCTGTTGCTGAAGGCATAGAACATGTTGTTGGTTTAGAACATATTGATAGTGAAAACATTCACTTACGCCGTTCAGCTAGTATTGAAGGAAGTACTACTTTTACAAAGAAGTTTAGTCAAGGTGATGTATTGTTTGGTCGCCGTAGAGCTTATTTAAAAAAGGCAGCTAAAGCTAGTTTTGAAGGGATTTGTTCCGGTGATATAACTGTCATGAGAGCTAATGGTGAACTACTTTTACCCGAATTACTGCCATTTATAGTGAGTAACGATAAATTTTTCGACTATGCAATAACCCATTCCGCAGGTGGCCTTTCTCCGAGAGTGAAGTTTAAAGATATTTCTAATTATGAATTTGATCTTCCACCTAAAGAAAAACAGCACGATATTCTTAAGTTGTTAAACAGTACAGAATTATTGTGCCAAGAAAAAAACAAGCTAATCGAAAAATTAAAATTGAGTCTAACTGTTTTTGAAGTTGAGTTTTTCTCCTGTAAAAGCAATGAAAGTAAAAAGCTTAAAGATGTTTTATTTAAAACACTATCTGGAGGGACACCGAATAGTAAAATAAGTGAGTTTTATGAAGATGGCAGCATACCTTGGCTTACAACAAAAACGATTCATAATGATTTCATTGGAGTTGGAGAAAAACTAATTACTGAAGATGCTGTGACAAAATCTGCTGCAAAGGTTTTACCTAAAGGTAATATTATTGCAGGTACAAGAGTCGGAGTTGGAAAGTTTGCAGTTAACGAAGTAGATATTTCTTTTAGCCAAGATGTAACGGGACTATTGGTTAACCATGAAAAAATAGATCTTACATTTTTGGTATATCAACTTAATTCGAGGCCATTTCAATTGAAATTGAAACCTTTACTCCGTGGGACAACCATAAAGGGAGTAACTAAGGATGATTTACTAAATCTGAAGATCGCAGTTCCTTCTTATGAAAAACAGCAAGATAATAAGTTAAAAATTCAAAGTATCAAGAGTTCGATTGAAAATGCGCTTAAGTCTTTGGAAGCTAGCATTAGTATAAAAAACAGTTTAATTAATAAGGTGTTTTAGGTATGGGATTTACCGAATTAAATAGTGTGGAACACTACATCATCCATCAAATGACGGGCGTTAATTTAAACGTTCATCAGGTTTCAGAACCTCAAGAAATATTTGGAGTTCAATGGCAATTCCAATCGTCAGAGCAACTAGGCCGTGGTGTTAACGAGGTTTTAGTTGAATCTGAATTGGTTAAAGCGTTAGTTCGCCTTAACCCTGAAATTGAAGCTAACCCAAATTTGGCTGATGAAGTAATACATAAACTCCGTGCTATTTTAATTTCGGTCAATCAGGTTGGTTTAGTAAAAGCCAACGACGAGTTTTTTGCCTGGATGACAGGCGAAAAGACTATGCCCTTTGGCGAAAATAATCGTCATGTACCAGTAAACTTAATCGACTTTGATGATTTAGCTCGTAACGATTATGTCGTAACTAACCAGTTCCGTATTCATCACAGAGAAACCAAAATACCAGATGTGGTATTAATGATTAACGGTATTCCGGTAGTAGTGGGTGAAGCAAAAACACCAATACGACCATCAGTCAGTTGGTTAGACGGTGCCCATGAAGTGCATAGCATTTATGAAAACGCAGTGCCGCAATTGTTTGTGCCGAATATTTTATCCTTTGCTACCGAAGGTAAAGAACTGTTCTATGGCGCTATACGTTGCCCATTAGAATTTTGGGCTCCTTGGCGCACAGAGGAAGATGACAACCAGATCTCAAAGGCACTTGGGTTAGCCGAAATAGGCAAAGAGCTAACTGACTTATTAAGCCCGGCTCGTTTGCTCGATATTATGCGCAACTTCTCGTTGTTTACGACCAACCATAAGAAACAACGGATTAAGGTGATCCCTCGTTTCCAGCAATATGAAGGCGCGAATAAAATTGTTGAACGAGTAATAGAAGGTAAAATCAAAAAAGGGCTTATTTGGCACTTTCAAGGCTCAGGTAAATCATTACTAATGGTGTTTGCCGCACAAAAACTTCGCCGTGCTGCACAGCTTAAAAGCCCCACCGTGATTGTGTTGGTCGATCGAACTGATTTAGATACCCAAATTAGCGGCACCTTTAATGCTGCGGATGTTGCCAATGTTGAATCAACCGACAGCATTAAAGAACTACAACAAATGCTTGAACGTGATACCCGTAAGATCATTATCTCAATGATCCACAAGTTTCGTGATGCCAAGCCTAATATGAACGGCAGAGAAAACATCATTGTATTGGTAGATGAGGCACACAGAACGCAAGAAGGTGATTTAGGCAGGCAAATGCGAGCTGCTTTACCCAATGCCTTTCTGTTTGGTTTAACGGGTACACCAGTTAATAAAGCGGACAAAAATACTTTTTGGGCATTCGGTGCTGAAGAAGATAAAGGCGGCTACATGTCGCGTTATACCTTCCATGATTCTATTCGTGACGAAGCAACATTGCCTTTGCATTTTGAACCACGCCTGGTCGATGTGCATGTAGACAAAGTAGCCCTTGATCAAGCATTTGAGGAGTTTAAAGAAAGTTCGGCACTTACAGACGAAGAAGCTGACGAGTTAAACAAAAAGTCCGCCAAAATGTCTGCCTTCTTAAAATCGCCTGAGCGTGTTTCAAAGATAGTTGCTGACATAGCTGATCACTTTAAAACAAAAGTCTCTCTACATGGGTTTAAGGCCATGATAGTGACACCAGATCGCCATGCTTGTGTCCAATATAAAGAAGAACTCGACAACTACTTCCCAAGTGAAGCTAGCAGAGTCGTTATATCCACCACAGCAAATGACGATTTCGAATTCAAACAAAAGTGGGCAGTTGATAAAAGCCAACAAGAAAAGATTGTCGATGAGTTTAATGATGCGACTTCAGAGCTTAAATTTATTATTGTTACCGCTAAGCTATTAACGGGTTTTGATGCGCCTATTTGTCAAACTATGTATTTAGACAAATCATTAAAAGACCATACCTTGCTACAGGCAATCTGTCGTACCAACCGTTTATATCCTCAAAAAACATTTGGCTGCATTGTTGATTACTTTGGTGTGTTTGATGATGCTGCAAAAGCTTTAGAGTTTGATGAAGAAAGCGTAAAACAGGTGATTACCAACTTAGGTGAACTCCGTTCACGCTTACCACAAGCTATGGAAGACGCATTAAGACATTTTGAAGGTGTTGATAGGTCAGTAGACGGTTTTGAAGGTCTAGAAGCTGCACAGAATGCTATAGGCACCGATGATAAGAAAGATGCCTTTGCTAAGGACTTTAAATATCTAACCAAGCTTTGGGAATCGCTGTCACCCGACAATATTTTAGATATGTATAACCAAGACTATAAATGGCTGGCACAGGTATTTGAATCGGTAAAACCTGCATCAGACAACATAGGAAAAATGTTATGGCTCGCCCTTGGAGCACAAACCATTCAGTTAATACATGAAAACGTTCATGTAGGCGATGTGCATACCCTGGATGAGTTTGTCTTGGATGCTGATGTTATAGAAAATATTTTCAACAGCCCTGACCCAAAGAAAATTAAACAACTCGAAAAAGACTTAATAAAACGATTTGTTAAACACGGCGGCAATGCTCAGTTTATAAAGCTTAGTGAGCGGTTAGAAGCACTGCGAGATAAAGCCGAGAAAGGATTAATCACTTCAATAGAGTTCGTCAAAGAGCTTTGCGCTATTGCAAAAGATACCGTTAAAGCGGAAAAAGAACTTGAGAATGAGCTTCAGGAAAAATCTCCTAAAGCAGCACTAACTGAGTTGTTTCTTGAACTAAAAACAGAAGAGACCCCTGCCGTAGTAGAGCGGATAGTTGCCGATATTGATGCCATTGTGAGAGTAGTTAACTTTCCTGGTTGGCAAACCACGGTAGGTGGAGAAAGAGAAGTTCAAAAATCACTGCGTAAAGCTTTACTGAAGTACAAGCTCCATAAAGATCAGGTTCTGTTCGATCGCGCTTATGCGTATATAAAGGAATACTATTAAGATGAGCGAATTTAAAACATCAGATCTTTTTACAGGAAAAGATCTTCGCCTTGCATGGGAACGTGTAAATGCAAGTGTTGGCACTGATTCAAAGGATTATTTTGGGATTAACATTTATTCAACAAATGTTGATAAACATTTGGGAGCTCTCCACAAGCAATTGGCTAATGATAGTTTTGAGCCCACACGATCATTTAAATACTACGAGCCTAAGAAATCTGGAACACAGCGAACTAAGAGTGTTTTAAGAATTAGTGATGCTATCGTTTATCAGGCGATAGCAGATAAAGTAGCATTTCAATTATATGACCATTTATCGAAAACAAAAGAACATGTTTTCGGGAGTGTTCTAAATGAAAATGTTACTAAAGGAGCAGAGCTACTAAATGAAGAAGACCCTGAATTTTATTTCTTTGAATATTATGTTGGCCTTTATAATCGATTTATTGAAGGAATAAGCAAAACTATAGATTCAGAATCAGTTGCATATAAACTCGAAACTGATATCACAGGTTTTTTTGATTGCATCCCTCATTCAACCCTAATACTTGAACTAATGAGGCTGGGTATTGATAAAGGATTATTAGAATTACTAGCCACTTGTCTTAACTCTTGGTCCGGCACAAGAGATATGTCGACTTTTCATGTAGGAATACCTCAAGGTCCGGCTGCTTCATTTTTATTTGCTAATATTATTCTTGATGGTTTAGACCAATTAATGCTCGAAAAAGGGATGATTTATTTTCGCTTTATGGATGATATTAGAATTTATAGTTCAAGCGAGAATGAGCTGTTGTCGATGCTTGCGTTAATGGATAGATACTTAAAAGGAAGATCTCTTAGTGTAAATACAAGTAAAACTTCAATTCTTCCAGTAAAAGAAAATGAAAGTGAAGTAGACACCTTACTAGATAGCTATGGAATCCCTTTCGAAGATAAAACTGAAAATAAGATAGAGCACGACATAGTCATTCAAGACCAAACGCAGTTAAAAAGCTCTAAATCGAATTTCAATATAATTTCACCTGACATCGCATTAAAAAATTATTTACTCGCAATAAAGCTTATTGAAGACGACTTGTTAGAAATTTCCACTAAATTTGAATCAAATTCTTTATTGAATCCTATCCCAAAACCTGTAATTCGTAATTTTCTAACTCTAGCTCAAAGATGGAGAATTACCGTTAAAGCAATTAAGTCGATTCAGAACTACTCACCACGCCAAGAGTTAATACCAGTTTGGCTTTTTGGAATAAATAATATTTTTTGGAAAGCAAATTCCATGGTTTGGAATCTGAATCTTTATGACTCTCTAGAGAACTATTATTTTGAAATTGAAAAAATTCTTTCTGATTTTGAACACTTCGAATGGGTTAGATATCAAGTATTGAACATCTACGGGAAAGTTATCGGGGCGGATAAAAATAGACAGAAAAAAGCACTGAGGGATCTATCTAAAGAAACTAGTCCTCTGGCAAGGCTAGGATATTATAGCATTTTGGTTGAGTCGATTAGAAATGACTCCCAACTGTTTGAATCTATAATTTCGCATTTAAAACAAGAAAAAGAAGAATACATAAAGGAGTCGGTGCTCAACTTGATTCACCGCAAACATCTTGATATTTCGATTAACAGCCTCAAAGAGTGGTTTTTATAATGAGTCAAATCGATACATTGATAGAGATGAAGCAAAAAGTAGAGAAAAGCAAAGAATTCCCCGCCAATCAAACTTTGCTGATGATTGAGATGATCCAAAAAAGAGAGGCTGAAGTAAACGCTGAAAAAGACTATTTTGTCTATTTTTATGGAAATGTTTTGGGCAGCCTTGATGTATTTGATTTCTCTAATGTACTCGACAATTACTACACAGAAGCTCAAGAGCATGCATCCGTTTGCGTTTCTCTTTTTATAGATTTTAAGCATTTGGAAAGTAACAAAAAACTTCAAAATTGGCTTCAAAGTGCTATTAGATTTGTTGATTGCATTGTTATTCATTATTTGCAAGAAGTATTAGGGGAATCACCTACGAGACAAAAAGATGCGGGAGTTGAAAAATCAAGATACATGCAAATAAATCGCAAGGAAGTCAAAGCTGAAAAAGCGGGTCGGATAATGGCTGATTTATATGGTGAGAGAAGTAAAATGGAGCATATTACTAAGTCTGATCCTAATAACCCGGGGAATCAAATACTAGTTCCACCGAATTTTAATAAGGTGAGGAGGAAAATACTCAAAAGATTTCCTGAAGCTCTCGAAAGTTTTAATAATGCTTTTAAGAGCCATTATGAACAATCTGCTTAAATTCAACTTCTGTATTTAAGTCTGCAGATACTCAGAAATATCAACAATCACTCCAGCATCTTTATAAGTATTATAAATCTCTTGACCTGGTCCATTTGATAGGAGCCTTAAGTCATTCGGAACATATTTTGGAAGCGGGGGTTATTCCTACCCCTATCTTCTTTACATGAACACTGCAGACCAGCTGCTATGCTCAAAATTTACCGTATTGCAGATATGCCTCTTGAGGATCAGTTCCCTCCAGAATCGCAGTCCGAACTTTATTTTCCTGCTGAATGGCTTCTTCCGAAAGCGTCAACACGGTCTCAATTTGTTTCGATGGAATGATAACAACTCCATCCTGGTCGGCTAACAGGTAATCACCCGGAAAAATTGCTGTAGCCCCAATCATAATTGGAACATCAAATCCTGTCGGTAACCAATAGCCTACGATATCAGCCGGTGTAAATCCTCGCGACCACGCTTGAAAACCCAGGTTTTTAATAAATCCGACATCGCGAATAAAACCGTCAGTTACAACCCCTTTTACCCCTTTGTAGTGCAAAGTTTCAGCAGATAGCTCCCCCATATGAGCCACTTTTGTATCATTCGGTTGTGATACCCAGATGTACCCTGGTTTGGACTTTGATAGCAGACCGGTCCATTCCAGAAGAGTTTGATGTCCATCTGCACCGGGACTCGGCTGTCCTGTAATAGTGAATACAGGCCCTGCTAGTACTTTGCCCTGGATAAGTTCATTTAGGTACGATGGCAAGATGTAATCCCTTAGCCCCATAGTACGCATAACATCATTAACAACACCGGTATAGCAGTTCTCTAACCTTGCAGTAAATTGCTCAATACTCATTGTTCGCTCCATGTTTACCTTAACTGTGTCAAGCCGCCATCCGGGTCATAACTTACCCCTGTAATAAAATATGCAAGGTTAGTCATTTCGCTGGACTGCCACACTATTGAAATCGGTTGATACTCAGACAGGGTTTGGAAAACCTGTTCCTTGGTTTGTGGATAGTATTTTCCACAAAACCATCTACAAATGGCGTATGTATTGTTGCCGGATAAATGGCACTATATCGAATACCCAGCTTTGCTGACCCAAACATCAATTGAATCTGTAAAACTTAAAATTTCTGCGTGTGTGCCTGATACTAAGTAAGACAACGATACATCACATTGAATTCCAATTTCCACATTATTTTGCCAGCTAACTGAATTGTTTCTTTTGAAGCTTTTTCAGATAAATCCGGGGAGGCGACTCGTACATTGCATTTGACGCGCTCTGAACATAATGGCCAGTATATACGATGTACCGGCCTATCAAATCAACCACATCGATCTACCGCTTCTCGTTATTTGGATCCAGATTTAATATTTCATATTTTTCTTCAGAATAGTACACATTGGTTTATATTTTATTCAAAATACGGTGTTTTACGCCGTATAATATAAAAATTGTAAACTGATGGATTTACTGTTAGTTTATAATAATATTTATTTGCGGCGAATAACACCGTAAAATGTACAAATAGTAAACTTATAAGGCCGAATACATTTGTCTGATTTAAACAATCTATTACCCTTTGGACTGTTAGCAACCCGACGTTGGTTGTTATCTAAAGGAGTTAGCCAACACTTATTGGACAACAAACTGAAGTCTTCCCAGTTTGTTGCATTGGCTCGCGGTGTTTTTGCTCGCAAAGGAGTACCAGTGGGTTGGCAGGGGTTACTCGCTTCACTTAACCGAGAATCAAATATACCGGTTTATGTTGGCGGACTCAGTGCGCTGGAAATTTCGGGTTTGGCTCATTATGTCTCAATGCGGCAATCTTACTGCTTTTATTCTTCAAATAAACAACCATCATGGTTGGCACGACTTGATACTGATTTCAATTTGCAATGGTTTAGCACTAAACGATTATGGAATGATGCGTTGTTTAATGTAGACAGGACTCTAACAGAGATCGTATGGCAGTCTAATTTACCGCCCTATAAACAGGCATGTCCAGAACAGGCCTATTTTGAAATTCTTTTTAATTTGCCAGATCTGATCAGCTTTGAACATGCAGATCAACTCATGCAAGGGCTTGTGAATTTGTCACCCAGGAAACTCGATTTGTTATTAAAACACTGTAACAGTATTCGAGTTAAACGATTATTTTTTTGGTATGCAAAACGCCATAATCATAGCTGGTTTAGCAAGTTAAATTCGCTTGACTACGATTTGGGTTCAGGCAAGCGGGTTATAGCCAAGTCTGGAAAGCTAGACAATGAATTTTTAATAACGGTTCCAAAGGAAATGGCTTTATGACAAACCGTATCATGGATAGAAGTAGTAGCTATTTTAAACAGGTTCAACTGCTCATTCAGCTTTTACCTGTTGTTAATACAGAAGCTATATTTGCTTTAAAGGGAGGCACTGCAATAAATTTGTTTGTCAGGGATATGCCGCGGCTATCAGTGGATATCGATTTAGTCTACTTACCTGATAACTCACGCGATAAATCTATTAAAGACATCCATTTGGCTCTCGATAGAATTGCAGAAGAAATTCAAACACGCTGGAACTCATATAAAATAGACAAGTCTTACCTCAATAAAGACGACGCACTGCGTTTGGTGGTATTTGGTAATGGGGTGCAGGTTAAAATAGAATTATCGCCCGTATTGCGTGGAACCGTATTCGAACCAGTAAAAATTAATGTAACTGATGCTGTTGAAGATGAATTTGGTTTTGCAGAAATTACAGTTGTTTCTATGGCAGATCTATACGCTGGAAAAATTTGCGCTGCACTGGATCGGCAGCATCCCAGAGATCTGTTCGATGTAAAACTTTTGTTAGAAAATCAGGGTATCACCGATGAAATTCGAAAAGCATTTATTGTTTACCTTATCAGTCATCCCAGGCCAATTGCTGAACTTCTCAAGCCCAATCTGTTGCCGTTAGAAAAGCTTTTTAATTCAGAATTTTTAGGCATGACCTTTACTGAAGTTACTTTAGAGCAGTTGGAAATGAGTAGACTGCAATTGATTAAAGAACTTCAACATAGTTTACAAAATACTGAAAAGCAGTTTTTAATTTCATTTCAAAATAAATTTCCAGATTGGGCTCTGCTTGGTTTACCCAATATAAAAGAGTTGCCAGCTATCAAATGGAAACTACTCAACTTAGGTAGAATGAGTAAACAAAACCACCAGAAAGATACAGAGAAACTAGAGAATGTTATCAAAAGTATTGGTTAATAATTGAAAGTTTACTGTTTGATTTATCCAACACATTTAAAGCCAATATATTAACTTCGAATTGAGCCATAAGATTTTACGTCTTCACCCAATCTGAGTTGTTACGGTCATGCGTTGCCAGGCATTTGCTTACGCCGCGCGTTTTTTTCTCGGCGCACTTTTTCTACGGAAGGGTTTGGCACTACCTAACCCTTTGAGTTCTGTGGGCACGAAGCTCCGGCTTTCCTGTGCCATGGTACGCAGTTGCTGCTCTAGCGGTGTCATCAAATTTTGATACTTCCCATGACCGTTTGCGATGGAACCCAGCTGCGATTCCCAATGCGCGGTCATATCGGGTGTGGTGGCGGTTTTGGGTAGGGCCGTTATAAATACAATGCCTGTTTTGGTTGCGGTAATGGTTTTTCCTCTACGTTGTAAAAAGCTACGTTTAAACAACAGCTCAATAATGCTTGCGCGCGTGGCTTCGGTGCCCAGCCCGTCGGTGTCTTTAAGTATCTTTTTTATTTTTGGGTCTGAAACATGGGCACCAATGCCTGTCATGGCGGCTAGCAAGGTTGCATCGGTATAGTGTTGCGGTGGTTGGGTGAATTTTTCTAGTACATCAGCTTGTAATGACGTTAATAACTGGTTTTGTTTCAACGTAGGCAATGTTTGAGATTGTTCATCATTAGAAGCCGTATTTGTTGGCTTCCTAACCGGAAAAATTATTTTCCAGCCATCCAAAATGGGTTCATTGGCTTTGGTAACAAACAGCCCCTTTGCTATTAAGATTTCCGCTTGGGTACTGGCAAATTCATGATGCGGTAGAAACTGCGCCAAATAATTTCGGCTGACGAGCTGGTATATTTTTTCCTCATCGTTTTTAAGCACCGCCGTTTTCTTTAACGTTGGGATGATGGCGTGGTGCGCTGACACTTTTTTGTCGTTCCAGGCTTTGGATTTTTGCTGCAAGTTTAACGGTAGCGACTTTATGCTTTGCTTGTTCAGCGTGGTTACATTATGGCTAATTGCGGCTACCACCT
>Ga0224506_10001572_pt1 | contig 16198 bp, 15 predicted proteins | sample SF_Jan12_sed_USG_2_FD_169108 | JGI IMG/M metagenome (GOLD analysis project Ga0224506, IMG submission 169108) | Sediment microbial communities from San Francisco Bay, California, United States - SF_Jan12_sed_USGS_8_1 | ecosystem: Environmental > Aquatic > Marine > Sediment | place: USA... | reverse complement strand
AAGTCTCTGCGATGGTTCGCATGTCGCGGATAGGGACCCCTTCCTCTAACAGATTCTGTAATACCTTCAACACAGTGCCCAAAGAGACGGTATTGGGGACCAAATCTTCCACCAGTTTCTTTGCACTTTTCCCCAGTTTATCCAGCAAACTTTGTACTTCTTCATGCCCCAGCAATTCGTGTGAATGGGACGACAACAACTGACTCAAATGGGTCGCGATCACCGTATTTGGATCTACCACCGTGTAACCCAAAGATTGAACATGTTCCCTTTGTTGTGGCTCAAACCAGACCGCCGGCAAGCCAAAGGCCGGATCGACCGTTTTGATCCCGTCTATATCTCCATGCACTTCTCCGGGATTAATCGCCAACTCGCGATCCGGCTCAACCTCGGCTTCCCCTGCCGTTACACCCATAAGGGTAATACGGTAGTTATTTGGCTCAAGATCAAGGTTGTCACGAATATGTACAGGAGGGATAAGAAAGCCCATTTCCTGTGATAGTTTACGGCGTACACCCTTAATACGATCCATCAGCTGACCACCCTGGCCCTTGTCCACCAGTGGGATCAAGCGGTAGCCAACCTCGAGTCCGATCACATCTACCGGTGGCACATCATCCCAGCTGAGCTCTCGACTCTCAGGTGGCGGAGGCGCTTCCTGAGCAGCCACATTGACTTCTTGGATTTGCTCGATCTTCTGCCTCTGGTAAGTGACATAGGCTATCGTGCCTAATATGACAGACAATAATAAGAAGGCGACATTGGGCATCCCGGGTATCACCCCAATCAAGCCAAGTACCCCTGCAGTAATGGCCACCACCGAGACATTGCCAAACAGTTGCTTGACAATCTGGTCTCCCATGTTTTGGGATTCAGAGACTCGTGTAACGATAATGCCTGCCGCTGTAGAAAGCAGGAGACCAGGAATCTGAGCGACAAGACCATCGCCGATAGTCAACAATACGTAGGTTTCTGCTGCATCGCCAAATGCCATGTCGTGCTGCCCAACACCAACAATAAGGCCGCCAATGATGTTTATCATCGTAATTAATATGCCAGCAACGGCATCGCCTCGAACGAACTTACTGGCACCATCCATGGAACCGTAAAAGTCCGCTTCTGCCGCGACATCAATACGTCGCTGACGAGCCTGCTCCTGATCTATCAAACCTGAGTTAAGATCAGCATCGATGGCCATTTGCTTTCCAGGCATGGCATCCAAGGTAAAGCGAGCAGTAACTTCAGAGATTCTACCGGCCCCTTTAGTGACCACCGCAAAGTTAATGATGATTAGAATAATAAAAACAATGATACCTACTGCATAGTTACCACCGACAACAAAATCACCAAAGGCCTGAATAACATCACCAGCAGCACCTGGACCGGCGTGCCCCTCAAGTAATACCACACGTGTTGATGCCACATTCAAAGCCAAACGGAACAAGGTAGCGATCAAAATGACCGCTGGAAATATTGCAAAATCCATGGGACGCATTGCGTAAATGGTCACCAACAAAATAATTAGTGACAAGGAAATGTTGAAAGTAAAAAATAAATCCAACAATAGTGGTGGCAATGGTAATACTATCATTGCCAAGAGCGCGATCACCATGACAGGAATACCTAGCCCTCGGCGCACTATCTCTGTAAAAATGGATGTAACATCGGCTTGCGCCATAAAACCCTCTGTCGTTATTTAGTCACCGAGCGACGAATATTTGACGCACGACAAATATATGTATCAGTAAGGGAGCAGATTTACTCTCTCTGCAATTCCTTGGGGATAGGCAAGTCAACCAAAGCCGCAGAATCACTTAGGCTAGAGCCTGTTTCCTTAAGATGGAAAATATAAGCCAATACTTGAGCCACAGCCTGAAACAATCCCATCGGTATTTCCTGATCCAACTCTGTACTGTAATACAAAGCTCGTGCCAACGCAGGCGAAGACAATATAGGTATATGATGATTATCAGCGACACCGCGAATATTTCCGGCTATCAGGTCCATTCCCTTTGCGACCAGTACAGGAGCCTGCATATTTGCAGGGTCATAGCGCAGAGCAACTGCATAATGGGTGGGGTTTGTGATGATGACATCGGCACTTGGCACCTGTTCCATCATTCTGCGCTGTGCCATTTCACGTTGTAATTGTCGAATCTTGGCTTTTACTTCAGGATTACCCTCCGTTTGCTTCATTTCATCCCGAACTTCTTGCTTGGTCATTTTGAGTTGCTTGGCGTTATCCCATATTTGAAAAGGCACATCGATAACCGCAAGAAGTATCAGTGTCATACTGATAGTTAGAAATGACCATACAAGCAAACTGCCCAAATCGGATATAGCAACATCGATCGATTTTAAACCCAGTGACAAAAACTCATTAGACTGTGCATGGATTATTGATATAGCGGCAAAACCTATTATCAAAAATTTAATCAATGCCTTTACCAGCTCTATCAAACCCCTGACAGCGAATACACGCTTCATGCCTTTAACAGGATCGAGCTTTTCCCATTTAAAAGCGATGGCTTGAGGGCTAAAATTCCAGCCACTCAGTGCTATGGATGAAAAAAATGCGACAAGTACCAATAGTATTAAAAGAGGTGAGATAATGCCTAACGCTTCATAGATTGCTTGGAGGAATAAATTCGGCATAGAGGCAATATCAAATACATGCTCTCTCTCAATATTCAGACTTCGGTTTAACAGATCTGCCATTTCGCGAACAAGTGTATCGCCAAACATAAGAAATGCGCCACCTGCAGCCATGAGCATTGCCATAGTACCTAGCTCACGAGAACGAGGAATCTGGCCTTTTGTGCGGGCTTCACTTAGACGTTTACCTGTCGCCGCTTCTGAACGTTCTGCACCGTCATCTTGGGCCATTATGAACTCCTATAAGACTGCCCACGAGTTCAAATATTTGATCAAACAAAGTAGATACCTGTGAGGATAGATTTGGCAGGGTTACCCATATAACAGCAAGACCTGTTCCAACCATGAAAGGAAATCCAACAGCAAAAATATTTAACTGAGGTGAAGCGCGAGTCATAATACCAAATGAAATATTTACTATCAGCAAGGCACCAATAGATGGTAGAGCTATAAGAACCGCAGCAGAAAACATGTCCGCACCCCATGTAATAAGGTTCCACAGTGTTTCAGTACGAAGAAATCCACCACCTATAGGTAACGATGTAAAACTATTTAAAACCATTTTTATTATCAACAAATGTCCATTTAGACTTAAAAAAATCAGTATAACCGCTAACAAATAGAGTTGGGCAATAACCGGCATCTGCATACCGCTACTATGATCTACCATAGAAGCAAAACCTAAGCCCATTTGTAACGCGATAATCTGGCCGGCCATAATGACAGATGAGAAGGCTAACTGTAGTGCAAAACCCATGGCAACACCGATTAAAATCTCTGCGGCAATCGTGATCCATGTCTGAAAGTTAAGTGGGTTAAATTCAGGTACATCTGGTAATTGAGAAGCGATGATAACAGTAACGGATAGTGTAATTGCCATGCGTACACGTGCAGGAACATTTTGAGTGCCAATTACAGGCATAGCCATGAACATGGCACCTACACGCATAAATGGCCACATAAATGTGGAAACCCATGCCATTAGTGCAGTGGGATCAAGTTCCATGACTAACCAATATAAGACGGTATGCTGTTAAAGAGTTCCATGGTGTAATCCATTAAGATCCGTAATAACCACGGACCTGCAATTGTAAGTACAAGAAGAGTCACTATTAGTTTTGGAATAAAACTCAGCGTCATTTCATTGATCTGCGTCGCCGCCTGAAACATGCTCACAGATAAACCGACTATAAGTGCAGGAATAAGAATAACCAGACTAACAACGAGAATAACTTCTACAGCCCGTTGAAATATCGTAAGTACAAGTTCTGGCGTCATTGATAAATCTCGGCTTATTTATTGAACATAAAAACTGGCAGCAATGGTACCCATTACCAAATTCCAGCCATCGACGAGCACAAAAAGCATGATCTTAAATGGTAGCGATATAATCATAGGTGATAGCATCATCATACCCATAGACATCAGTACGCTCGCAACAACAAGGTCAATAATTAAAAAAGGTATGAATAAGAGAAAACCAATTTGAAAAGCGGTTTTTAGTTCACTAGTTACAAAAGCCGGAATAAGAATTTTTAGTGGGACTTGTTCTCTAGATTCCAATTCCTTCTCACCAGACATACCAACAAACAGTTCTAAATCAGTATTTCTAGTCTGGCCAAGCATAAAAGTTTTGATCGGCTGTGATGCAGACATGGCTGCATCCTGTAGTGTCAATTTATCACTAATGTAAGGTTGTATAGCATCCTCATTTATCTTTTCGAATACCGGAGACATAATAAAAATAGTTAAGAAGAGTGCCATACCTACAATAGTTTGATTCGAAGGTGATGAGGGTAACCCTAGAGCGTGACGTAGTATAGCCAATACTATAATTATCCTGGTAAAAGAAGTCATCATGATCAACGCTGCCGGGATAAATGTCAGCGCAGTCATTAAAGCCAGAATCTGTAGTGTTACACTGTACGTTTGACTCCCATCGGCGGCAGTTTTAACCGTCACTGCAGGCATAAGATCGCCTGCAGTAGCCAAGCCACATACAGAAAATAAAAAAACTATTAGCAAAAATCTCACTTTACTTTTTTTCCTTTTTCAGAGCCTGAAGAAGTTTATCTGAAAAGGAAATATTGGGCTTAGCCATAACATCATCATTCACAATAACACTTTCAAGTTCGTGCAATGTACGAACCGAATATGGCGTCACGCCTATAACCAATTGTTTATCAGCAACCTGTATCAGCAAAATCTTCTCCTTCTGTCCCACATGCAGTCCTGATATTATCTTAAGATGTGGGTTTGAATAAACAGAGAAGCCAGATACTCTCTTAACCAACCAACTTATAATAAAAATCAACAGCACCACAAAGAACAGGCCGATTGTCATTTGTAGTACACCACCTACTGAAACAGGTTCAACGACATCAGGTACTTTTGTGTCAAAGGCAAGAACAGACTGTGAAAAAAAAGGCAACAGCAGAACTACTACTGTTACCCTTTTAAATATATTTTGTATTTTCAATATCATTATTTCAATTTTTTGATGCGCTCATTAGCACTAATAACATCAGTTAAACGAATACCAAATTTTTCGTTTACCACAACGACTTCACCGTGGGCAATAAGAGTACCATTTACAAATACATCTAGTGGTTCACCAGCAAATCTGTCCAGCTCAACGACTGAACCCTGGTTCAGTTGTAATAGATTTCTGATATTTATCTTGGTTCTTCCAATTTCCATGGAAATAGTTACCGGAATATCGAGGATCATATCCAGGTCAACTTTAAGATCATCATCAGCAGAAGATGATGATTCAAGATCGGGTATGTCTACTGTCTGTACATCAGAAATAGCATCGATCTCTGGTTCAGATACTTCATTTTCAATATCGAGCTGTTCAGCCATAGCAGACGCCCACTCGTCTTCAACTGCTTCATCATCAGGCAGTTCAACCCCATCCAGGACCGAATCTACTTGGCCTTGAGTCTCTTGTTCTAGGTCCGGTGTATCATCTTCGGCCATTTTTATCTCCTATTTTCATCTGGCATCAATCAGCGAGGAGCTTGCACGGGACGTTCAATAAACTCACCAACTTTCACGGCCCATTTATTATTTGATGTACCGTATGTTCCACGAATTACTGGCACTTCTTCTGCCCGAATAAGGACGTTATCAGGCATATCTATTGGGATGATATCCCCAGCCTTTAGCTCCATAATATCTCTTAATGTTAATTCGGTATCTGCCAAGTGTGCGGACAAAAAGACATCAGTCGCTTCTACCTCTTCGCGCATTGTAGTTAACCACCGTTCATCCATTTCTAGACGTTCACTCTGAATACCCGCATCCAACATATCACGAATGGGTTCAAGCATGGCATATGGTAAGGTAATGTGGAAATCGCCACCACCACCATCCATTTCCACGTGGAAGCTCGTCACGACAACGATTTCAGTGGGACTCACAATATTTGCAAATTGCGGGTTAACTTCGGAATTCAAGTATTCAAACTCCAGAGACATAATTGGAGCCCAGGCTTCCTGAAGATCTTTAAATGATTGTCGCAAAAGGATTTGAATTATTCGTTGTTCTACGGCAGTAAACTCTCGACCTTCAATTTTGGTATGAAATCTACCACCGCCACCAAAGAAATTGTCTACGACCGAGAATACCATCTTTGGGTCCAGTACAAACAGTGCGGTACCCCGAAGTGGTTTCATTCTAACGATATTCAAACTAGTAGGAACAAACAAGGTATGTACGTACTCGCCGAACTTCATCATCCGTACACCACCAACAGCGATTTCTGCACTGCGACGGAGTAGATTGAACAAGCTAATACGGAATGATCTTGCAAAACGTTCGTTGATCATTTCCAGTGTTGGCATTCGCCCACGAACAATTCGATCCTGACTGGCAAAATCATATTGCCGAACACCCGAACCATCAGATGATGATGATTCGCTTTCATCAACAGTATCAATATCCCCTTCACTTACGCCATGTAGAAGGGCATCAATCTCGTCTTGTGATAAAAGTTCACTAACAGCCATAGTCTTATTGCATCACAAAGCTGGTAAAATAGATTTCTTCGATACCTTTTTTCCCCACTCTCTGATTCAAAATCTCCTGAACCTCGGTGAGAATTGACATTCTAAGTTTTTCCTTACCTTGAAGACTAGATACATTTTCTACCGACTGACTACTTAATAACAATACTATGCTGTTACGGATAACAGGCATATGCTTAGTTATATCCTGGGGTATATCTTGGTCATAAGTCATGGCTTCGATGCTCACTTGCATGAAACGTGAAGAAGTAGGACCACCAAAATTAACCGTAAAGGCAGGCTCAAAGGAAATATAATGCGCCTCTTTCCTTTCCTCGCTTTGTTGAGCGACCGGTGCAGGACCAGTTTGTTGATTAAGGGCTCCAGACATCAGTAAAAAGGCCGCCAGACCACCAAACATCATGAGCTGAACTACCACAAGAACTACAATAATCATTTTCATAGAAGGGCCAGCTGATGAACTTACTGGCGCAGCGACCTCTACTTCAACTTCTTTTTTAGCCATATTAGCCTGTCCTAGATATCTTTAGTAAACTAAGCATGATTTATGCCAACTATAAAACGATAATAACATCTATTTATTCAACAGGTTAGAAAATCACAAAAATCAACCGTCAATTATTTGACTCTACCTGTTTTCATTGAGGCACAAGACTAGCGCGTCAAATTCAGTACGTAATCTAGCATATTTTGTTTTAACATCAGTAAAATTATTGACACAATCCTGTTCCATCTGCCGGCAAATCTCAGAAAGCTCTAGTGCACCGATATTTGCTGAACTACTTTTCATAGCGTGAGATATGTGTCGTACCTCTTCTGACTGTCCAGCATCTATAAGCAACTGTAATTGCTCAATACGGCTGGTATTATCCTCGATAAAAGTATTGATCAAAACATCAAAATTCTCATCCAACAAAATCCTTAATTGCTCAAATAGTTCAATATTAAGATTGCTCATAGTGCCACTCAAATTCCGCACAAACTTTAGTTCCATTTTCGGAATATTCAACTGACGTACATAAAGACCGTACAAGCATTATGCCACGCCCACTGTATGTATTATTACTACCCGAGTTTAATATATCTGTGTAATCAAATCCTTTACCACTATCTTTTTGTTCAAAACGGATCACACCGCCCTTATCATTGGGTATATTAGTAATAGTAACTTGAATACTTGCAGCAGAAAGATTCGATAGCAATGTTTCACGTAGCGTGTAGTACTCGGAAAATCCATCCGGACTAGACTTAAGTGACGACTCAAGTCCCAGTATCCCATGTTCAAGGGAGTTATTATATAGTTCAGTGATTATAGTAAATATTTTGTCTTTATAGCTGTCAGGAATGTTTTGCGACATTATAGCACCTATGATTTTCATCGCAGGTTGCTGTGTCCGTATTGCATTAGCTTTAAATGAAAGACTCAAACTCCAGCCATATGAATCTGGCTTAATATTATCATCCATATTCGATAAGGTTATATTGCTTAATGGAAGCTGAATACTAGCCAAAGTTATATCATCATCTTGAACATTTGAACCACGGAACGTTTCGATTTCATTAACGATACCATTCAAATCTTTTCCTGAGTCATATTCAAGCATGCGTTTAAAAGTATCTAACCCATACATTTCACCTAAAGAATTTTTTGCCTCGATAACGCCGTCTGAATAGACAATAAGTCGGGAAGGTGCGGTTATATTATATTCGACAAATTTCAATTTAGACAAATTTGTTTTAATTACACCCAAAGGTAAATGAACAGAAGGAAAAGTCGTTATTATTCCATCCTGGATAAGTAGTATCTCAGGAACTCCAGCATTTAAAATATTTACTGTATTACCATGTTCATCAATTGAAACGAAACAGGCTGCACAGAAATACCCAGTAGGTAGAAGTGTATTCAGGCGATTATTTATTTCAACCGCAATATCAGCAATTTTATAGCCAGTATCTGACATTCTATAAAACAGATCTGCTACAGGAATAGTACCAAAAGATGCCGCAAGACCATGACCGGTAAAATCACCTAGCATAAAGTGGTAACCACCGTAACTATTCTTTACTGATAGTACAACATCGCCATTAAAATCGGCAACAGGCACGATAAAAGTATCAAATATAGGATCCACTTTTGTGGTTGCTAAAATTGAATCATAAACATGCTTTGCTAAGTCCAGATCGTCTTCGACCTTTTCATTGAGTCGAATCAATGCCGACTTTTGTTCACTAACAACATCATATAGCATTTGTATTCGTGTCATAGCTTCAATCTTCGAACGCAAAATAACACGATTATAAGGTTTGGTTAAAAAGTCATCGCCACCACTCTCAACGCACTTTGCTAATTGATGCTCATCAGTTACTGCAGTTAGGAAAATTACAGGTACAAACCTATCAATGCTCAGATCTTTAATTTTAACAGTTGCCTGATAGCCATCCATTACAGGCATCATCACATCCATAAGTACCAGATCAATACTGCCAGCCGAAAACCGATCAACTGCTTCGTATCCATTGGAAGCAGTGACAACAGTGTAGCCTTCATGCTTTAAAATAGATGATAAGATTAAAATATTAGTATTATCATCATCTACTATAAGTATATTCATTTATCTATTTTAAACAGCCTATCGAAATTAGATATTTCCAATATTTCTGTGATTTCTGCATTACAACCACTTATATGGATGTTACCACCATCACCTCCAGCATACTCCCGAAGTAACAAAAGCATCCCGAGTGCTGAACTATCCATATATTTAGTGTCTGTAAGATCAACAATGTATTCTTTTATCGTATTTTCTGAATTATATGAGCTATATAAATCTCGAAAATCTTTATGCAAATTGAAATCAAATCTACCATTAACATGAATTGTCAAACTAGATTTATCTTGAGAAAGTGTAGCTTTGATCGACATGTCAATCTCCTAAAATAGTTCTATTTCACCTTCGCTCATAGAACCTTGTTGAACAACATTATGAGATAAATCTTCTAATCTATCTTCAACATTAAGAACAATATCATCAATAGAGAGCATCATATCATCCTTAGATTTTTCTACAAATTCATTTACAACAGCCAAAACTTCATCCACATGTGAGATACGTGACTCTATATGCATAACCAACTGTGTTACCATGTCTTCGAACTGAAGAGATCTAACAGCAACTGAAACATGTGTATCTATCTCTTTGGATAGCATCTCTACTTTTAAAATGTTTTTCTCAGTCGCTATATTCAAACTGGTAATTTCTACCGTCATGTCATTAACTGTCTTTTTAGAATTTAGCGCTGCATTCATATCCTTTGAAGCCAGCTCTGTAATCAATTCCTTCGCGGATTCAATACTATCAATTGTACCGACAACAACTTCATTAATTTGCTGATTGAATCCTTTAGATTGTATAGCAAGTTTTCTAACCTCATCTGCAACAACAGAAAATCCTCGTCCGGCCTCTCCGGCTCTGGCTGCTTCGATGGATGCATTTAGTGCCAGAAGATTTGTCTTGTCTGATATGGCACGCACATCGTCAAGCATTGCCACTATAGACTCGATTTGCTTATTCATATCATCGATGCGATGCATTAACATCATACTACTGCGACTTGTATCTACTACATTATCAACGAAGTATTCTAAAACACGCTCAGTTTCAGCAATAAATTCACGGAAATTTATTGACTTATCATCTCCATCATTATCTGTAGATTCAGCAAGTGACGACGTCAGGCTAGATGCAATCTCCTTTTGAGATTTTGTTGAAGTGCTTAATGACTCGAAACTTCCCTGAAGATCAAGAATGGCACTTGATACTATAGTTTTTAATCTCTCAGTTTCTGTTGAAACCACTTTTATTTCATTTCGAAGAAGAGTAAATATTTTATCAAGCTTAGAATTCAAATATGTATAATCATTATTTACGTCGATGCTTTCTGATATCGAATGCAATTGTTTATTCGTTTTTAACATCACAAACCATGAATTAAACAAAAGAGTGATTATCACAACAAAAAGCACAACCGCATTATTACTAACTATATAATAGTATGTGATCGATATAATCAAAATGCATATAGATATATAATAGTTCTTAATATAGTTTTTCATTAAACATTCAATCTGTTATTTTTTTTATTGCATGAACAGCAATCTTCTTCAAAGGCAAAATTGTATCGACTGCCTCTTGATTTACAGCACTACCAGGCATGCCCCAAACAACACTGGTTTTTTCATCCTGCGCAATCGTATAAGATCCTGAATCATGCATCTCTTTTAAACCACGTGCACCATCATCACCCATGCCTGTTAATATTATACCGAGGCTATTTTTACCTACATTCTGAGCAACAGATCTAAACAATACATCAACTGATGGTTTGTGCCGATTAACAGGAGGACCATCATTCAGTCGGCATATATAGCGAGCGCCATCACGTTCTACGAGCAAGTGTTGATTTCCTGGAGCAATATATACATGACCGGGAATAATTTGCTGCCCATCTTCAGCCTCATATACTTTAAGCGGGAGGAAGCTATCCAATCTATCGGCAAACTTTTTACTAAAGGCTTCTGGTATGTGTTGAGTGATTACAATGCCTGGAGAATTTACCGGCATATCGAGAAGCACTTCTTTTATTGCTTCGGTTCCACCAGTTGAGGCTCCAATTGCTATGATCTTGTCTGTAGTTTTGAAATTCTTGATTTTAGCACTCTTAGCAAGTACTGCATCCGCAGAGTATTTCTCAATAGTGTCAAGTTTTCTTAGAGGTTCTCCTTGTCTCACATTGGCTTTAGCTGCAATTTTCACTTTCTCTATAATCTCACCTGCATATTGTTCAAATGTATGGGCAAGATCAATACTTGGCTTGGTAACAAAATCTACAGCACCGAGTTCTAGTGCTTGAAACGTAACGTCGGCACCTTTTTCGGTTAGAGATGAAACCATTACAACCGGCATTGGCCGTAATCTCATGAGATTACTCAAAAAAGTAATGCCATCCATTTTTGGCATTTCAACATCAAGGGTAATAACATCCGGATTTAACTCCTTGATCTTGTTACGTGCAATTAAAGGATCTGATGCAGTGCCAATCACTTCAATCTCTTTATCAGAAGATAGCATTTCCGTTAATACTTTTCGTATTAATGCAGAGTCGTCAACTATTAACACTCGTATTTTAGCCATAATCAAAACAACTCAATTTCGCCAGCAACAGGTTTGTCTTCAATATCATGCATATATGTCATTTCTCGTTCAACAATAGTATTATTGTGAAGAGAGCGTAAACGTTTAACCTTGACCTTTCCTGTATAGGGGAAGTACATTACTTTTCTAGGATAAATATCTCCTGTATCTTCCGCCACCAAATCGAGAGCCTCTTCCTGAATATATTCGTGGACAAATTGAATGTTTCTATGTCCTATGTCGGTCATTGACGCAAGAATCTTTCCACCGCCAAATATTTTAACCTCAAGATTTTGTCGACGACCACCATTTTTAAGGATTTCGTTGATCATGTTTTCCATTGCAAAATTTCCATAACGGTTGGAGTCTGCTAACACATCGTTGTCTACGTATTTATTTTGCTGTGGTAGCATAAAATGATTCATTCCACCGATATTGAATTTTCTGTCGCGTACACATGCTGAAACACAAGATCCTAAGACTGTTACAATGGCTTCCTCATGATACGTAACATAATATTCACCGGGAAGGATTTTAGCGGTCGGCATATTCACGTACTTGTCCCAGTATCTATTAATACCAGAAAATCCTCTAATAGCCTTAGGTAAGGTATGTTCCTGTGACATAAAGTTAAAAACCTATTTCTTTTGGTAAATAGTGTTGCCGATTGATTTAAAACGATCGGACACTTTAAACAACGTCTCAGAATGCCCAATAAACAGGCTACCATTGTCACTCATTATATTTGCATATCTGTCAAATAAAACTCGCTGAGTAGGCTTGTCAAAATAGATAACAACATTCCTACAAAAGATAATATCGAAGCTACCCTTCATGGGCCATTGGTTCATCAAGTTTAGAGATTTGAAAGTGATTATTTCTTGTAGTTCTCTAGATACGCGAACATAACCTGCATTGTTGCCACTCCCCTTCAAGAACCAACGCTTTTTAGTCGCCTTATCTATTCCTGTAACCCGCTCCTCTGTATATCTTCCAGCGCTTGCTGTTGCCACAACATTGGTATCCAGATCTGTTGCTAAAATTCTTACGTCCCAATTTGAGTGTTGCTCAAGGGCTTCAAGAAATGTTATCGCGATACTGTAGGGTTCCTCGCCGGTAGAACAACCGGCAGACCAAATACGGATCTTTCGAGTATCTTCATTACGATGTAATAATTCTGGTATCAGCGTATTTTTAAGATACTCAAAATGGTGATTTTCTCGAAAGAATGATGTCAAATTTGTTGTAATAGCATTTATGAAATTTATCAGTTCAGTTTCATGATCGTCATTAACATAGTTGATATATTCCTGAAATGTTGAAAGGTCAAGTTTACGGATCCGCTTGGATAAGCGGCCGTAAACCAAATCTTTCTTAGCCTCAGTAAGATTAATACCTGTATGTTCAGAGACAAGTTTCTGAACTATTTTAAAATCCTTATCGGTATATTCATATTCTCGTACCTTAGCCACGTCTAAATACTCCGGCTGTTCTACTAAAATTCTTCCCACTCGTTATCATTATCATCTGATGAACGCACTGGTCTTGTTGTAGAACGGCGACTTGCAGGTGCGGCTCGTCGTGCTGGAGCTGGAGCCGAACGACTCTCACGTGCAGGAGCTTGTGCTGCACGCCTGCTTCTTCCGCGAGAAGAACTACCCTGGTCATCACCAATATTAAAGAAGCTCACCAACTCTTCCATCGTCCGAGCTTGTTCATCCAACGATTCACTGGCTGAAGCTGCTTCTTCCACCAAGGCTGCATTTTGTTGTGTGACTTCATCCATGGACATTACGGCTTTATTAACCTGATCAATACCTGAGGCCTGCTCCTGACTAGCTGCAGAGATCTCGGCGATAATGTCACTCACCTTCTTAACCTCATTGACGATTTCATCTAGTGTTTGTCCAGACTCGTCTACCAATTTAGAGCCCTCTTCAACCTTACCGACACTATCTTGAATCAGACCTTTGATCTCTTTCGCTGCACCAGCGCTTCGTTGTGCCAGATTTCTAACTTCTCCAGCAACGACAGCAAACCCACGACCCTGCTCACCTGCTCTTGCCGCTTCAACCGCTGCGTTTAGTGCCAGCAGGTTGGTCTGGAAAGCAATTTCATCGATAACACTAATAATATCTGCGATCTTCTTACTACTACTGTTAATTTCGGCCATGGCAGATATGGCTTTGTTTACAACAGCACCACCCTTTTCAGCTTTTTCTCGAGCTCCAGCTGACAATTGATTCGCCTGTCGAGAATTATCCGCGTTTTGTTTAACTGTACTGGTTAACTCTTCCATACTGGATGCAGTTTCTTCCAGTGATGATGCCTGCTCTTCTGTACGTTGACTAAGGTCGGTATTACCTTGGGCTATTTCTGTGGACGCCGTTGCTATATTTGATGTTGCTTCGAGTATATCGGTCACCATATTAAACAGGTTATCGACCGAACCATTAACAGAGTCTCTTAGGGTGCCAAATTCACCCTGGTAGTCACCTATCATCTTGGTAGTCAAATCTCCTTCAGATAGTGCCTGAACAACACGAGCGGATTCCCTTAGTGGCATGACAACAGCTTCTAGCATCTCATTGATACCGTTGCCCAGACCGGCCATGAAACCTTCATATTTAGCGGTATCTATTCTTTGATCCAGTTCGCCAGCAACAGCTCCTACAACCAAAGCGTTGATCTGACGTTCGGCATCCATCTGTTCGGTGATGTCCTTCCACTCCACCATATTACCCATATACTTACCCTGCGCATCCAGAATGGCAGTGGCATTTACTTCAAACTCAATACCAATCTGTTCAAGATTAATATGCCCCTTGGCAGGCAGACGATTTATGTCGCCGAGCAAGGCACGTTGATGTGCGGGATTCCTGTGGAATTGATCAATATTCGTCCCAACCAAATTATCTGCACTAAATGAAGGCCATATCCTTCTAAGTTCTGCCTGTCTTTCACGGAAGAAGTTTAATACTGCTGGATTTAAATATGTAATCGTTAGGTCATCATCACACATCATCAGGTTCGAGTTGGCACCTTCAATGGCTGAGGACAAACGTGCAATCTCTTTTTCCTGACGCAGCTGTTCGGTAACATCTTTCCATTCAACCATGTTACCCATATAGCCACCAGAGCTATCTAATATGGCTGTAGCGTTTACCTCGAACATAATGCCGATATGGCTAAGGTCAATCGTACCCTTGGCAGGTAGTCTGGCAAGGTCTTTAAGCAAGGCACGTTGGTGCGCAGGATTTTTATGGAACTGATCAATATTTTGTCCCACCAGATTAGACGCATCAAAACCTGGCCAGATTCTCTTCAATTCGTGCTGACGTTCGCTAAAGAACTGTGTTACCGCAGGATTAAGATAGGTAATATTCAGATCTTCATCACACATCATCAGGTTTGAATTTGAGCCTTCTATCGCCGACTGTAATCGCGCAACTTCTTTTGCTTGCTTGGATTGTTCGGTGACATCCTTCCATTCAACCAAATTACCGATGTAGTTTCCGGAATCATCCACAATCATAGAAGAATTAAGATCAAAGACAATATCCAATAAATGCATTTCAGCTTGAAAAGGGAGACGGCTCGGATCCTTTAGTAATGCCCGCTGATGAGCAGGATTCTTGTGGAACTGGTCGATATTCTGGCCGACAATATTATTGGCGTCAAAGTTGGGAAAAACCTTTCGCAGCTCTGTTTCGCGATTCTTAAGCAACTGAATCACTGCCGGATTGCTATATACGATATTCAGGTCTGCATCACAGATTTGCAGTGCAACCGTTGAGCCTTCCAGTGCGGATGTGATCATCTTATCCAGTGTATTTGACATATCTTCAGTCTCCGAATCATCTGTGTATGCAGCCAGCATAACGTCAGCCACAACATTTAATGCGTCTGTCCAGGCCTGCTTAAGTTCATTTGTCCAAGCATTACCTGCCAAATCACCCATTACACTTAATAGTGTATTGGCTACGACAGGGAAGTGTTCAGGTAGTACTTTATAAGTTTGATGTCTGGCACCCATGGCATCTAATGCCTTAGCCAGGGCTTCAGGGTTTCTAAGATTGTTTACTACCAGCTGAAGTGCCGCCAACAACTTTTTCTGCTGTGATTCCTGGGTAGTATTTACAAACAGGGGTTTTACTGAGGGAAATTCAACAAACAGTTTGTCGTAGAAACGCTTAACCAACTCCTCACCCTGCGGCTTCAACAGCGCGAAAGAGTCTTCCAAAAGTTTTACATTAAGTCCCAATGGGGATTCTTCTACAGCTTCACTTGTATCTGGTGTCTGGGATGCTGTAGTTGAGT
>Ga0224506_10001571_pt1 | contig 16202 bp, 12 predicted proteins | sample SF_Jan12_sed_USG_2_FD_169108 | JGI IMG/M metagenome (GOLD analysis project Ga0224506, IMG submission 169108) | Sediment microbial communities from San Francisco Bay, California, United States - SF_Jan12_sed_USGS_8_1 | ecosystem: Environmental > Aquatic > Marine > Sediment | place: USA... | reverse complement strand
TATTTGTCTCTGTATTTGTCTCTGTATTAGTCTTTGTAATAGCCCCTGTATTAGCTCAGGTGTCAGCCAGGCTGGTAAAAATAGATGGAATCTACAGTAATTCCGGATTTACGCGTTGTAAACTTTGTCGCCAGTGATTATCGGTGTCGTCTGTTTTAACAGCATTTATCTTTTTAACCCGACCAATTTCGTTTTCATACCAGCCGTTATCGTGTAAATGAGGCTCTGCTTCGTAGGCCCACCAACTGCCGTTTGCATCCTGAGCGACCCAGCGAGCCCAAGCAGGATTATTGGAAATGTTAATAATTATGTCCTTTACTCGAATTTCTTTTCGAAGTCTGGCTGTTATTTAATCTAGTATCAAATTTAATTTCCGTTTTGGGATATAATCCTGTTGAAAAAAGAATTTGTATAGAGGTTTTGATGAAAGCGCGCAGCATTTTTTTATCCACATTTTTAGCATTATTTACTCAAATGACACAAGCTGAAGAGTCGCCCGAAGATCATCTGCACGGTCTGGGTGATTGTTCACAGTGTCATCTTGATGGTGTGGATATCTCGAGAATATTGCTTGCTGACCACACATGTCCTCAATGCCATAAATCCACTGAGTTAAAAACCATGGTGACTAAACTTGCTAAAGGTGACTACGCTCGGGATAAAAAAATAAAACGTGAAGAGGCATCCGTTTCTTTACGTAAAGAAACGGATGTTTATTATTCTCAGTCACGCATTGGTGATGCGCCAGGTGAAATGATAAAAATTTCCGGCGGTGATTTTATTATGGGAACAGACGAGCGGCTGTCTGACGAAGGGCCGCCACATAAGGTAACCTTGAAACCGTATCAAATTGATAAATACGAAGTAACAAACGGCCAGTACAAAAAATTTATTGATGAAACGAAACGTAAATCACCAACACATTTTCGAAACAGAACTTACCCTGTGGGAAAAGTTGATCATCCGGTGACCTATGTAAGCTGGGACGATGCGAAGGCTTATTGTGAGTGGGCGGGAAAACGCCTTCCCAGTGATAAAGAATGGGAATTAGCCGCGCGAGGCACTGATCAGCGAACGTATCCCTGGGGAAATGATTTTGAGCTGGAAGGTGGTAACACGCCTGTACGCTGGCAAAAAATTGGAAAATTTGGTGACACAATGCCAGTAGGCATGTTTCCGAAAGGTAAAAGCCCACACGGATTGTTTGATATGTCCGGCAACGTCTGGGAGTGGACAAGTTCCTGGTACAAAGCCTATCCCGGTAATAAAGTGTTTTCAGAAAGCTATGGAGAACGTTATAAAACGTTAAAAGGCGGTTCATGGTTTGATTGTTCATTTTACAAATGCGGAATTTCAGCGCCTGTATATAATCGCGCATTTTTCGCCACAAAAGTGAAGAATGACACGTTCGGTTTTCGTTGCGCTAAATAATATTATTAAAAGTCTGATTAAGAAAAGAAAAGAAAAGAAAAGAAAAAAGAAATAAGAATTTAAGGATTAAGATTTAAATGTTGATGATGAAAAAAAGTATTCAAATGATTGCAGTAGTTAGTGTCGTTGTAAGTGCGATCTCAATTACTGGCTGTGGAAAAAACGTTGGTGACGTAACCGGGCCAGATAAAGATGCGTCACAAAAAGCAGCAAAAGCGGCGAGCATGCAAGTATCAATGAAACTCGTGCCCGCCGGTGAATTTATTATGGGCAGTAATAAAGTTGATAATGAAGGAATGCAGGAGCGATACGGATTTCCAGCACCGTTATATTTAAACGAACATCCTGAGCGTAAAGTGACCCTTAAAGCATTTAACATTGATGAATTCGAAACAACAAATGATCAATACAAACAGTTTTTATTAAAATCCAGTGCAGGTGAAAGAGGGCTGGTTCCTGTTGCATGGGGAACAAATGGGTACGGCCTGGCACAAAGCCAAATGAAAACCATGAAAATAGAAACGTTACGTATGATAGCAGCCGATCACTTTAAGCTGGATATGGATACCCGTGAAATGACTCGTGAAGCGTTAATCATCGAAATGCTGGCAGCGCAAAAAATCATGGATAAAAAACCTGTGACCGGTGTTACCTGGTCTGATGCTGAAAAGTATTGTGCATGGCGAGGTGCGCGTCTGCCTACGGAACAGGAATGGGAAAAAGCCGCACGAGGAACTGATGGCCGTGAATTTCCCTGGGGAAATAACTGGGATCCAAAAATCACTAATACTGGCGATGATGCGGAGGAAGAGGAAGGCGTAGTCGCAGTGGGCGCATTTCCTAAAAATGCATCACCTTATGGCGTGTTTGATATGTCAGGAAATGTGTGGGAATGGACCGCAGACTGGTATGACGCGATTCCGGGTTCAGATTATAATGATCCTGAATATGGCCAAAAAAATAAAACCATTCGAGGCGGAAGTGGTGGTATGGGGCATTATGCAATTAGTTATTTTTATCGCAATGCAACCAGACAATATGCTCCAGCTGATACCATGGCCGAAGATATCGGTTTTCGATGTGTAGTGAGTAAATAATCAAATAAATAGTTAAAAGCAATGGTGGAATGACGGCTATTTAATGTCGACAATTTGAGGTTAAGGCTGATCTTTTCCTGAAAGATAACGAACCCCAATTCGGTAGCCTGACTGACTGGCATCTCGATAAAAGCTCGCGTGTAAAACAGTCGCGTTGTCAATCATGGCAATTTCGCCGGTGCCTTCCGGTTGATCCCAGGTTTGTTCAACAATAACTTTCCCCATAATATCTTCTATTTTTTCTTTTTCAAATAACAGGCTGGAAGTTGGTGCACCCTTATCAATATTTTTTTGAAGCTGTTTTTGCTTCACAGCCTGTAAATACGCGGCAATGTTGGCGGTAAATAAGGTTGAAGCAGTACGAGGAAATTTTTGTTCATCGTCAAACGGATTTCGTGTGTAAAGCGAATACCTTGTTGGTTGCTTTTCACTACGGTCAATATGAAATTGAAATTGTGGAAAACGATTTCGGTGCCCGTCGTCTCTAATTGCCGCGCTAAAATATGTATTCTTCAGTAAGACTGGTCCAACTCTGGAGATGATGTCGCATAGGCCGTCGTGTAACGCGAGTTCATCATTATACAAATGGACTTCAAGGGGCGAATGAAAACGAATGCTGACACCGAAATGTTCGAAGTTCAAAGGAATTTGAGCCATTGCACATTCTGATTGTAAAGATGAATCAATGATGTCGCTGAAATAGTTTTCTATTTTATGACGATAATTCGGTATCACAATTCTGGCTGAATACTGATGGCTGCCGATAGAGCCTTGAAACTCCTGGTCTGGTTGTTTGAGCAACTGATCGAGCCAGATGTTATCAAAGGGCAGTGACATAGGCATAAGTGAGGTACTTTTAAATTGTTGGTGTCTGTAATATATCGTGTGTGCATTTGTTTAACTTTAGTCTAAAAGCGGCGTAATCATTGTTTGAGGAGACTGGAAAAGTCACTTTCTTTATAAACGCACTGAAAAATACGTTGTAATTAGTAGTGAGATATCTGTATTAACACTCTACTAATTTATTTGTATGCCGATAGTGTTAGAGAACCTTTGAGTTGGTCATTTCACTGGTTAACTTAATTAGAGATTTTCTAGATATTAACTTTTAAAATATCCAACAATACAAATAAGTTAAATACTGCATATGTATATTTATAAGCCAGAAGAAGATTCACAGAACACAGCACAGATTTGTGAGGCCCTTCAATTGTTTATCGATCAGCCGGCGCCAAAAGATCTGGCACCGTGTTTAAATTGTGATAATCATATTCCAGCCGATTGTTCAGTAAAATGTAGCGATGCGCCATCGGCTTTGTCGTCAGATCCAGTGAACCACCCGCTAGAATCAAAAGTAGTACCATTGGTTTTTGAGCTGACATCAACCCGATTGATGCAGCCGTGCTGGTCCTGTGAAGGACACTTTAACAACGAGAATGAATTGTGGAAACTACCACAAATTAGTTTCTATTCGCGTTCTCCGGTTTATCCGCAATTGGTAGTTCGGCATATCCAGGATTTGAAAGTACAGAAAAAACTTGCGTATGAATGGCACGTGGTTTTGTCGGATTTTGGGCAGTCATGGAATATGAGCTATAGCATTGAGCCGCGATTGAATGACGTTAAGGAACCACGCCTTGGGATGCTTCAGCAGGATTTGCAGTCAATCTCGGAAGATATGTGCGATAAACTGAAGTCGATAGCAAAAAAAATGATGTTTGAGCTAAATCCCTAACGGTAATAACTTCTTACAATCCCTTTGCTCCAATAGGCAGATGCTACAAGACAAAGTCCGCCTAATAACATCAAACGAGTAAAAACAAATACGCCTGCAGTCGCAAGTAAAAGTCCAAGTATGCTTAGATAAAGCGGCAAAACCTCATCTGTGTAGCCAACGATATAATGAATTTTTTTTATTACCAGTGCGAATAACAATCCGGTTATGGCGATTAGTATATTGTCATCGGGTACGATGTCGTAGCCAAAACTCATTAGAGCTGATTTTACAGGCGCTGATGCCATCCAGAAAATTCCAGTCAGAAAAGCACATATAGAAAGAAAAAAACTATTCATATCTGGTTCGTTGCTAATTGTTAATTGACGAATTGAGGCGGATTCAATAAATGACGTTTGGCTAGTTTTTTATTCAGTTTTTACCTTTTTACCATATTACCTTGTTACTTTTTACTTAGTCTTTTAACTTACTGATACTTCTTTGACGGAGAGCTATAGTGTGACAGTTTTTCGCATTGACTTCGAGCATAGCCTAATCTTAAATAGAATGCTATTCGTTGTTTTTTATCAGATATTAGTAGAAAGGAGATTTTTAGAATGACTAAACGCTGTTTGATTTTGGCCGCTCTAATTATTTTATTTAATACGGCTGTAGGTGCTGCGGTGCCTGTTCAGGCATTGGCTGCTGCAAGTGGACAGGAAATGCCATCGTTAGCGCCCATGCTTGATAGAGTTACACCTGCGGTCGTTAACATCTCTACACGCAGTAAGGTGCTAGTTAAAGACAATCCGTTGTTAAACGATCCCTTCTTTGGGCGGTTTTTTAATACGCCTGAGCGCTACCGGGAAAAGGAGTCTCAAAGCCTTGGTTCGGGCGTCGTTGTTGATGCAAAGAAAGGTTACATACTAACCAATAATCACGTAATTGATAAAGCCGATGAAATTACGGTCACCTTACGTGACAATCGCAAATTCACAGCTAAGCTACTGGGTACTGATCCTGATACTGACATTGCGGTGATTCAGGTTAATGCAAAAAACTTAACCGACGTTGGTTTTTCAGATTCTGATGTTTTGCGAGTCGGTGATTTTGTTGTGGCAATCGGCAATCCATTTGGTTTGGGGCAAACCGTAACCTCAGGCATTGTCAGCGCCTTAGGTCGAAGCGGTCTCGGGATTGAAGGTTTTGAAGATTTTATTCAAACAGACGCGTCGATAAACCCGGGTAACTCAGGCGGTGCTTTAGTGAATTTACGTGGTGAATTAGTTGGAATCAATACCGCAATATTATCGAAAAGTGGCGGAAATGTAGGAATCGGCTTCGCTATACCGACCAATATGGTCAAAGATATTATGAATCAGCTTGTGACGACCGGTGAAGTTAAGCGCGGTCGGCTGGGAGTTTATGTTCAGGACTTAACACCGGAATTGGCTCGCGCGTTTGGTATGACCCAGTTAGATGGCGCGATTATTTCTCAGGTGCATCCGGCATCACCGGCTGAAAAAGCAGGGCTCAAAGCGGGTGATGTCATCGTTTCGGTGAGTAGCCGACGGGTTAATAACAGCGCCGATTTGAGAAATGTGGTTGGATTGTTAAGAGTCGGGCGCGAAGTTGCTTTAGAAATTGTCCGGAATGGCAAAAAGCAAAAAGTATCCGCGATCATTACCGCTCAGGAACAGCAACGAATCGACGGGAAAATGCTCTCTAATATTTTTTCTGGTGCTGTACTGGGGATTGTAAGACAGGATGGGATCAATTCTGCGCAAAATTCTGGCATACAGGTAGTAAAGCTGGCAAAAAATACACCTGCCTGGAATACCGGTTTACGGAAAGATGATGTGATTATCGCGGTCAATCGAGCGTTAGTCAGCGATTTTGAAGAATTGAAAAAGGCATTGAGGCGTTCACAACGAGGAATTTTGTTAAACGTACGTCGTGGAGATACGGGCCTGTATTTGCTGGTGCAGTAATTGCGCACTGATTAAAGGAGAGGTTGAATACGGATACAACGAATGCGTAGCTAACGTATTAAGCTCAAAGCTATTTTTATAGCTACGTTAAAACGCTTAATTGGCGATTGTGTCATTAAGCCGTTAAAGTACGCCACTCTATACGGGCTATCATGCTATATGCTTTAAAAGTAAGGATTTACGGTAGATGACGTGAAAAGAAGTAAAAAGATGTAAAAAAGAAGTAAAAAGAATTGAAAACAGTCAGCGCAGCATTAACTGGCTGAGCAATAGCTAATAGCAAGACAAACCAAAAGTTTGTTCCAAGTTTAAATAGGAAAACATATGCAACAAGGCGATTCCCAAACGGGTGACGTAAAAGTCGAAACTAAAAACACCACTTGTTACATGTGCGCATGCCGCTGTGGTATTCGAGTAACGTTACACAATAATGAGGTGCGTTATATTCAGGGTAATCCTGAGCACCCTCTAAATAAGGGTATTATTTGCGCGAAAGGCTCTTCAGGTATAATGAAGCAATATTCGCCAGCGCGTTTGACCAAGCCTTTATTGCGTAAACCCGGCACTGATCGCGGTGATGCCGCGTTTGAAGAAATTTCATGGGATAAAGCCTTCGATATTCTCGAAACCCGTTTGTCGCATTTACGTGCAACTGATCCAAAGAAATTTGCTCTTTTTACTGGCCGTGATCAGATGCAGGCTTTGACCGGTCTATTTGCGCGACAATTTGGTACGCCAAATTATGCGGCACACGGTGGTTTTTGTTCCGTCAATATGGCGGCGGGTATGATTTATACCATCGGCGGATCATTCTGGGAATTTGGTGGACCGGATCTGGACGACAGTAAAGTGTTCATGATGTTTGGAACGGCTGAAGATCATCACTCAAATCCATTAAAAGCCGCTATTTCAAAATTTAAACGAAACGGTGGTCGTTTTATTTCTATTAACCCGATTCGAACGGGTTATTCTGCGATAGCTGATGAGTGGGTGCCGATTAAGCCCGGTACAGATGGCATATTCATTATGGCGATGCTACGAGTATTGCTTGATGAGAACCTGATCGACAAAGAATTTTTAACTGAATATACCAACTCCGCGCAGATGGTTATTCAGGATGAAGCGAGTAACGATTTCGGTATGATGGCTCGCAATGATAAAGGCGAGGCACTCTGGTGGGATGAAAACACGAATAAGCTGGTTCCTTTTAAAACTGAAGGTGCAAAGCCTGCGTTATTAGGTAGCTATCAGTTAGCTGATGGAACCAAAGTTGTTCCAGCATTCCAGTTGATGGCTGATCGCATTAATGAATACACACCAGAAGAAGCATCAACGGTTACGGGTATTCCGGTTGACGATATTTATCGTTTAGCTCGTGAGCTCGGTAATACCGCATTGAAACAAAGTTTTGAAATGCCGGTTGCCTGGGAAGATAGCTGGGGTAAAAAATATGATTCAGTGACAGCACGTCCAGTTTCATTTCATGCAATGCGAGGCCTGGCCGCACACTCAAATGGTTTCCAAACTATTCGAGCATTCTCTTTATTATTAACTGTGCTCGGTACAATTGATCGCCCTGGTGGTTTTCGCCATAAAGCGCCGTTCCCGCGTCCTATTCCACCTGGACCGCCAGTACCCAACGGCCCTGAGGCTGTTCAACCAAATACACCGTTAAATGGTGCTCCGCTGGGTTCAATTTCCAGCCCGGAAGAATTGTTTGTGGATGAAAATGGTGAGCCGGTTCGACTGGATAAAGCATTTTCATGGGAACATCCACTTTCGATGCACGGCTTAATGCACAACGCAATCACTAATGCATGGCGAGGTGATCCGTACTCCATTGATACATTGTTCATTTTCATGGCCAACATGGCGTGGAACTCAAGCATGAACACAGCATCCGTTCGTGAAATGTTGAATGACAAAAATGACGATGGTGAATTTAAAATTCCATTCCTTGTTGTCTGTGATGCGTTTCAATCTGAAATGGTGGCCTTTGCTGATCTTGTGTTGCCGGATACAACCTACCTTGAGCGACACGATACAATTTCAATTCTTGATCGTCCGATTTCAGAATATGATGCAGTTGTGGATTCGGTACGTATTCCGGTTGTGGCACCAAAAGGTGAATGTAAACCATTTCAGGAGATGCTGGTTGAGCTGGCTGGTCGCCTGAAGTTACCAGCTTTCACCAAAGAAGATGGTTCACGTAAATTTAAAGGTTACACCGATTTTATTTTAAATTTCGAAACAGCACCGGGTTCCGGTGTAGGTTTTCTTGCCGGCTGGCGTGGTGAAGATGGCAGCAAATCTTTTAAAGGTGAGCCCAATCAAAAGCAATGGGATATGTATGAGAAAAATAACTGTGTTTTTCAGCATCATCTTCCGGTTGAGCACCAGTACATGCGCAACTTTAATAAATCATATCTGGAATGGTCACAGGGTAATGGTTTTATTGCCAAATCTGATCCGATTGTAATTCATATTTATTCGGAAATTTTGCAAAGTTTTCGTTTAGCAGCAGAAGGCAAGCGTGAAGGACGACAGCCACCAGATCGTTTGCGTAATCGGATCAAAACCTATTTTGATCCGCTTCCATTTTATTACGCGCCAATTGAAGTACAACGCACCGATTTGGAACAGTATCCGTTAAATGCATTAACGCAACGTCCAATGGCGATGTATCACAGCTGGGATTCACAAAATGCCTGGTTGCGTCAGATTCACACGCATAACTATTTATACATGAGTCCAAAACTGGGTGAGCAAGGTGGTTTTGGTGACGGTGACTGGGTGTGGGTTGAATCCATGCATGGAAAAGTACGAGCCATGTGTCGTTTCTCTGAAGCAGTTGAGCCGGGAACAGTCTGGACATGGAATGCAATCGGTAAAGCATCCGGTGCCTGGAACCTGGAATCTGACGCGAACGAATCACGTAAAGGCTTTCTGTTGAATCATTTAATTTCAGAAGAATTACCGCCAGGTGAAGAGGGAGATCATGTCTCTAACTCTGATCCGGTGACTGGACAGGCTGGCTGGTACGACGTGAGAGTTAAAGTATATAAAGCGGATAAAGAAGAAGACGAGGTTTCATGGCCTCAGTTTAGCCCGATGAAAGCTGTACCGGGAACGCCGGAAAGAAAATCAGTCTTGTCTTATTTTGCAGGTAAGGGACTCTTTGGTGAAAAACAGTCCGGAGAGAAAAAAGGTGGAGGTGACAAATGACACAACTCGCTTTAGTCATTGATTTAAATGTTTGTGTTGGTTGCCACGCCTGTGTCACCAGTTGTAAACAATGGAATACATCATCAGGGTATGCGGGTGCATTACCTGATGATAATCCTTATGGAGCAGATCCATCGGGTGTGTTTTTTAATCGTGTGCAAACATATGAAGTTGGTACTTTTCCGAACACGGATACGGTTCACTTACCAAAATCCTGTTTACACTGTGAAGACCCACCATGTGTTCCGGTATGTCCGACGGGTGCCAGCCATAAGCGTGAAGAAGATGGAATCGTACTTGTTAACTATGACAAATGTATAGGTTGTAAATATTGTTCCTGGGCCTGTCCGTATGGTGCACGTGAATTTGATGAACACGAAAAAGTCATGAAAAAATGCACACTTTGTGTTGATCGAATTTATGATGAAACAATTCCAGAGGCAGAAAGGAAACCGTCCTGTGTTATTGCCTGTCCTGCTAGTGCTCGTATTTTTGGTGATGTACATGATCCAGAATCTGAAGCATCAAAAATGATTCAGAAGAACAACGGATTTTCACTGATGCCAGAGCATGGTACTAAACCGGCAAATCAATATTTGCCGCGGGCGAACAACACAGGAAAAGAATAAGACACTAATATTTTAGCGTCTGTCTTTATATTTGTATTTTTACGGAGAGCTGTAAAACCATGCATCCAGCATTTTCAGTTATATTTTTAACAACTTTAATCGGTGTCGCACAGGGTTTGTTTACTGCCCTGATGATCGGGCAAACCTATGAACTGTCAGAAAGCAGCTTGTCATTTGGTAATGAATTTTACATGACAGGTGCAATTCTGGTTTTATTTTTTATGGGTGGCGGTTTGATTGCGTCATTTTTTCATCTGGGTCGCCCGGAAAGAGCCTGGCGTTCAGCTACCATGTGGCGAACTTCCTGGTTATCCCGCGAAGTTATTGCAATTCCACTGTTTATGTTCATCACTTTTATTTACGCTTATATGCAATACACTGGCTCAACGACAAGTTCAACATTGCTTGTTGGGCTGCTCGGTGTAATCGCTAGTTTTATTTTATTTTATTGCACAGGTATGATTTACGCTTGTTTACCCTTTTTGCGTGAGTGGGCAACACCACTGACTATTGTGAATTTTATTTTGTTTGGTACTGCATCGGGTTTTAGTTTCGCGGCTTTTTATGCGGCAACTTCAGCGCCAGAGTTAATTGGTGTTTATGCGAGTTTTGCAATTGTATTGACGTTAATGGGGTGGGCAACTCGTGTCTGGACACTTCGCCGCAACGCGGCATTAAAGCCAAAGACGACAACTCAGACAGCCATTGGTGCACAACACCCGCAGGTGAAACAGGTGTCTCAGGGGCAAATGGGTGGTTCGTATAATACCCGTGAGTTTTTTCACCATAAAACTGCAGCAACTGTTAGCAAAGTGAAATCGGCATTTCTGATATTGGCATTTCCAGTTCCTGTTGTTTTATTGTTTCTAGGGATGTTTACGGATTCCAGCTTCTTATTATTGCTAGCATTTGTTACACAGTATGCAGGTCTGGTTGCGGAGCGATGGTATTTCTTTGTTCAGGTTAATCATCCGCAGAATCTTTATTATCAAACTATTTCCTGATAATAAGCGTTTAAAAAAAGGGCGTTTGTTGCGCCCTTTTTTTGTTATCAAAATGTGCTTTCGTCATTTGATTTAGTTTGATTTAGTTTGATTTAGTTTTATAGTCCTCTTGATACTCCCTATTAGTCCCCCCGTTTCTTTTGAGTGCCTATATACCCCTAACAATGACATTAGAATAATGAATATCAATACCGGATCAAACTGACCAGTCGTGTTTATTGTGCAGCCGGAAGAGGTGGATTTCGTTTTACTGCCTGCATCGATAGCCTTGTTATTATTTTCTGAGCCAGTGTCTGTAGTAGGATTTTGTTCTACGGGATTTATAACGATACTGCTCCCGGCAATTGTAATTTTTTCGTTAAAGGAATTATTTACACGTAGAGTGGGATCAAATTGATCAGCGATTACTGTTGCTGTTGCATCAAATTCCCGATCGATACTTGATTGAAACCCTGATTGCAACTGAAATTCAAATATCAGTTTTTCATCTTTATTCATTTGTGGAATACCACATTGAATCATGTTTGCGTTTACGTCAGTTGTGCATGTTCCTTTACTGGGTTGGAGTTGATTTATATCTGGAACCATCTCAGACGAAAAAGTTAAATTGACATTACTTGCGCTATCAGGACCGTGATTAACTACTTCAAGTCTTAGTGTTTGAGCGGTGTCTATCTCAATCGCCCTTGAATAAATTGAGTTAGATGCCAGGAACTGGTCTGTTGACCCGGTACTGGTTCTATTGGCCGCTTTCACAAGAGGCTTAGTAAGTGGTGCATTAATAAGTGGTGTATTAATAATTGTTGCGTTTAACGACAGGTCAGCGCTAACCAGGGAACCAGGGATAGGTGTTAACAAAAAACCGTGATATTTATTATTGAGTTTTCCCAGCCCAACGATATGACCGGAGCTGTTTATGTCAGTAGCATCCTGTAATTGCCAGCCTGCCATATCGGGTACGAGCGTATTTAGCTCAAAAGCTGCCGTCCCCTCCCATAGAATGGCTTTTCTTCGTTTTGTTGCATCCGTTGTATTATTTATAAGGCCGCCGCCAACAACTTGATCGCTATCGTTTACTGCTGTCGCCCAGGTTATTGAATCATTACTAATACTTAAATCAACATAACCTTCACTAGCGCTCCAGAAAAAAGCGTCATTCTTAAAACTGCCTGGATAAACGTTATTTGTCGTGTTGCCTGATTTGAATCCGCCGACGATATGATTGCTATTATTTATGTCGGCTCCCCAGCTACTGGTTACTTCTGGATTTGTTGTGTTTAATAATGTCAGCGTACTTCCATTCCATAAGTAAGCCTGGCCGTTACCAGTTGTGCTATTTGTATCAGTGCCGAAAATAATCCCGGTTACAATTCCGTTATCATTTATTGCTGTTGCTGAGTTATTACCGGATAGCGCATTCGTGACGGGTGTGAGTGTGCCTCCATCCCAGAGAAAGCCCTGAAGTACTCCAGATAGGTCAGCACTTGTTCCGACGACCTGTCCGTTATTGTTTATCGCGTATGCTTTGTTGCCGTAAGAGCCAAGCGCCTCTATCAATGTGGTAGTTGAAAAATCACTGTTCCATACATAGGCTTGTGAAACATTTTCTGATGTATAAATTTCACCAACATACTGTGAAAGAGAATTTAAATCGTTAAGTTTATGAAACTGATCGACGGGTAAAGGATTAGATTTGAGACTGTTGCTCCAGCTAAATGCGCGAACGCCAGAATTTGATCTTGTGCTATAGCGCTCCCAACCTGAAACGAGGTTGTCTTCGTTAATTTTTAGTTTGAGATTCTGTTCATCTTGATAACCCGTAATTAAGGTAATTTCCCCAAGGTCAGTTAGTGTGTAATAGCTAACAGCACTTGCCTGACAGGAAAGAGTGAAAAGAATGGCAGTAAAAGCTGTGATCAATAATCGTGAAAACGACATAGGTATCTCCAAAAACATCCGTGTTTATAGGAGAGCGCATTATTGCATTGTAAAAACTGAGCGGCAAATTAAACTTTAGATAATATGTTTTCGCGCTAATTTAAAATTCATTGGTTTGTTACTTTCTGACGATAAAATTGTTGTCGATAGGCGACGCCGGGAAACAGAATATGCGCCAATGCGTCTTTTGTAAGTTCAGGATCATTTTCAGTCTGGATGAAATCGCCTTTGCTATTTATATTAAAGCTACTCGCAGGTTTATGTGGCTGAAAAACGACTACCTTATTTTCAGTGCGAAAAGCCATTGAATGTGTATAAATAGAAACTTGCCTGTTCGGAATGTCTGAGGCGTCAGACGCATTAAAAGCGTTAGGTAATTTTACTAGTAAGTTTCGGCCTACCATTGGGTGTTCTGTGTTCATACCCAGCAGGCCAAGGGCCGTGGGTAGTAAGTCGATCTGGCTTCCAAGGGAATCGATTCTGTTCGGTGTTAAACCTGGTGCTATGATGAGGCCGGGAATTTTATATTTATCAACCGGCACCAGAGATGCTGCGCGAATTAGCATTGGGTGATCACCGGTTATTACAAACACAGTATTTTTAAAATAGTCTTCCTTTTTCGCTAACTCGAAAAATTGACCCAGCGCGTAATCAGAATATTTTGTGGCATTTTTTGCAGTGTTGGCAGGCTGTTCGTGCAACTGTATTTTATCAACGGGGAAATCAAAAGGTGTATGATTTGAAACAGTGAGTATCACGGATAAAAAATTATCTTGTTGTTGACGATAATTTTCATTCGCCTTTCTGAATATGTCTTCGTCTGATACACCCCAGGTGCCGTAATATTCCGGTTTTTCAAAATCACTTTCATCAATAATTTCATCAAATCCATTTCCCAGAAAAAACGCTGCCATGTTGTCAAAATGGGCTTCACCACCATAAATAAAACTTGCCTTATATTGAAAATTTTTAAGCAGTGATGCAATTGTAAAAAAGTTTTGCTGGGCCAAATCCAGTTTCATAATGCTGCTGGATTTTGAGGTGGGCAAATAACCGCTTACCATGGCCTCCATGCCGCGTGATGTTCGTGTGCCGATGGAGTGTAAATTTGTAAAAAGAACACCTTCCTTACTTAACGTATCAAAATTGGGTGTTACGTTGTAGCCACCTAAAGTGCCTATATAGTCCGATCCTAAACCTTCCATCACAATGATGACCAGATTGAGTGGTTTCTCTCTTTCAATTGTCGGTCTCTGTATATGCAGAGTTGGAAGTTCGCTGGATGTAAAGTCAGATTCCGGAACATTCATGTATTTTTTAACGCGCTGAATAATCTCCGCCTGATCCATCTTTCCAAATAACTCTTCTGACTGAATTGATGATTTAAGTGATGTGTAGTAGGCATAAGTCAGAGAATATGAAGCGTTAAGTGAAAGTTGATTTGTTATGTGGTTGTTTGAAAAGGCGGCAAGACCCGGGTTTGCATTTGCCTGCCCAATACCTGATCTGGCGCCAAGTGTCAGTAAGGCAATGCAAACGGGCAGGGCGATGAGGTTTTGCCAGTAACGCCAGGGTTTAATATTGGTGTTGAGTTTGTTTATTCCTGTCCAGCTATATTTAACGAAATAAAAAAGAAAAATTGCAGTGATTAAAAGCAGTATTTTATATTCAGCCCAGAGCATTAAAAAAACCTCTTTAGGGTGTGTCAGGTACTGAAAGAATAACTGGTTAGGGCGGCTGCTATATTGATCGAGAAATGGCCATGAAGATATTTCCATAAAAATAAAAAAAGTACAGATCAACACAAGGTATAAAGTGAGCACGTGATGAATATATTTATAATAATCTGGTGGCGTGAGTAGTGTTAATAAAACTGGCAGGGAAAAGAAGAGGCACAAAATAATTGTGTCCATTCTCAGGCCGACGGGCAAATAATATAGATAGTTATCGGTCTGTAATAAGCTTTCTGAATTGGAAATGCCAAGTGCAATTCGATTAAACGTAAAAACGAGAATGCAGCTGACAAAAATAAAAAAAACTGGCCCTAATGGGCCAAGTTTCTCATAAATAGTTTTTAGCATTAAAAATCATATCTAATTAACAAAGTCGTTCAAGAAATACCCGGGATATTTACTCAAGAAAACTCTCAAGCTTGTCTCCGAAATTCTTTTCATATAATTCAGCAAATTCACTTCGGGTAAATTTGTGATTCTGTGGCCCGTGACTTGCCATTTTAATTGCACCAATTAATGAGGCAATGCGGCCGGTGGTTTCCCAATCAAGGTCGTTCATGATGCCATAAAGCAATCCTGCTCGATAAGAGTCACCACAACCGGTAGGATCTGACAATGATGCCGCTTTAGCCGCAGGGATTTCATGTCGATGATTTTTAGTGTAAATGTGCGAGCCTTTACCGCCCAGAGTTACAATGTAAGCTTCCACTTTTTCGGCAATTTCATGTGCCGATAAACCTGTTCGTTCCTGTAATAATTCAGCTTCATAATCATTTACGGTGACGTAAGTTGCCTGCTCAATAAAAGTTAGCAGATCATCACCGTTGAACATCGGCATTCCCTGGCCTGGGTCAAAAATAAACGGAATATTTGCTTCATGAAATTGTGCAGCATGTTGAATCATACCATCACGGCCATCAGGTGAAATGATGCCGATGGTGACATTGCTTGCTTCTGATACCGTTTGTTCATGAGCAAGACTCATAGCGCCGGGGTGAAAAGCAGTAATCTGATTATCATCCAGATCGGTTGTGATGTAAGCCTGGCCGGTATATTCACTATTGACGATTTTAATGTGATCCTGAGTTATACCGCAGGCATTCATCCAGTCGGAATAAGGACCAAAATCGTTTCCAACAACGGCCATTGGTGTTGGGTTACCGCCTAGCAATTTCAAATTATAGGCAATATTACCAGCGCAACCACCAAATTCTCTACGCATTGTAGGAACGAGGAAGGAAACATTAAGCATGTGAACTTTGTCAGGTAATATGTGATTTTTAAACTGATCAGGAAACGTCATTACGGTATCGTATGCGTAAGAGCCGCAGATTAGTGCAGTCATTTAATTACTCCAAATTTTCTTATAAAAGGAAAGGTTTAGCCGAAGATAACACATGCCCAGACAATTACTACGTTGATAAGGGCAAAAGAAACTGC
>Ga0224506_10001570_pt1 | contig 16204 bp, 15 predicted proteins | sample SF_Jan12_sed_USG_2_FD_169108 | JGI IMG/M metagenome (GOLD analysis project Ga0224506, IMG submission 169108) | Sediment microbial communities from San Francisco Bay, California, United States - SF_Jan12_sed_USGS_8_1 | ecosystem: Environmental > Aquatic > Marine > Sediment | place: USA... | reverse complement strand
AGCTATTTCCAGAACAAGTCCAGATAGTGATGCAAGAAAGATGCCTACAAACAGCAATCGACGGTTTATTGATGATGGAACAAGTCCTTGAGATGAGGCCAAGTGCAAACTATCTAAAATATCAGTATATTACTTTTTCAACTATTGTTAATAACATGTCAAAAAGCGATAATGTTAGAGTAGGTTTTATTTTCTAATCAAATGCAATTGGTTCTAATAATCTCAATATCATGTATGTCTTTAGGGAACCATATAGTAATGATTATTCCATAATCATCATTATCATCTATGCGGTTTACCATCATGCTGTCTCTGATACTCCTTGTGTTGCTGATTCTACTCTTACCTCAATCATATCATCATCCATTTTTTCGAATCTTGTGATCCTGTATCTTTTGTGATTCATCTTAATTGTCCCGTCAACTGGATGCAGTGGATTATCTCCCTCAAAGACTTCGGCAAAAGAACGGTTTGTCAATAGAACATTCAAGAGTGTGTCTTTGTCTTTCTCACGATTGTTATTGTACCATATGAGATACTTCATAGTTCATCGGGTCTCCGACACACTTCTTTGATTCTCACCTTGACATTACCATAGTTTGATTCGACATACTCTTGTGGGTCTTTGACATACTGTACGTCTCCAATTTGCCTGCAACATCTTGGACATACTCCTTTCTTGAATGGGAGTTCATTTTGCCCGCAATGTGGACATGCCTTATAGTCCTGAAACATACCATCTTTTGCAAAAATCCTGTATGTTGGAACTACTTTTGTTTTTTGTTTTGTATATTGATTCATGATTCAAAAAATTCTGCAATAACATAAAACTACCATGCTAGCAAGAGTAGGAAGTCATAGCATTGCTAGGAATTCCTAGCAGTGTTGTCATAAACGATATTTGAAATCAAAGCAAAACAGTAATGATGTTCATCATAAGTATTGTTCATTGTTAAATTTGTAGTCACTATATTTTAATATGAAATTCCAATAATCATTCATTGTTGGAATAGTCGTACATATTTGTAATTGAAATTATTCTAAATAAAAAAGAAGGAAGATCACAATTTGTTAATTAAATTGTGATTCCTGTTCCATCAAACTTGATCAAAGAGAAACTGTGATTCTCATTGAAAGTCAGTTTTTGTTCTTCTAGTATTCCGATTGCAATAGATTCTCCCAATCCTATTGATTCTGTATAGTCGGTTCTATAGTGAACCCCTCCTGCATTTCTACCCAGAGATATGTTTGCAGCAAGCTTGTCAAGCTCATCACCCACAGTTAATGTGTCGCATCCAGAATGTGACACAAGTTGTGTCCCATCATTGTTTGGCTCTACAGGATTTTCAATGATTGCAGATTCATCAAACCATGCCTTTAGAATAGTCACACATGCGCCAGCTACTGTAGCATGTCCTGCACCATATGCAGGGTGTGTTGGACCACCTTCTGGAAATGCCTGTGGCAAAAAGTAACTAGAAAACTTTGCCTCTGTTTGTATCAATGCTTCTGAATCAAGTATGTCAGAATGAATTGGGTATTTTGCATCACTAGTTTTGTGAAAGTGTACTCTTCCTCCAAATTCTTCGGGTCTTAGGCGCCTGTGTACAAACCATTTTTGGAACCAAACTGCTTTGAGTGCCCTTGTTGCAACTTCGGTAACAAGGCTTAGTATGTGTGGACCTCCAAATGCTCCAAATCCTTCCTGTGTCTTTGAGTCATTGTAAGGATTTCCTATGTCTTTTGGAGATTGACTAGCCAAGAGGTACAATGCCGCATTAAGATATGCCTGGTACAATGCATCAAAGTGTACATAGGTGGCAAGATCTCGTAGGTTTCGGATGAATCTTCGTGTTGGATCGGCGTTTTGTAAATCATCAACTTTTAAGCCATTTTGTATATTGAGCCAATCATCTTCATTTGTCATATAGTCAATGTTTGGTTTGACTGTAGTCTGTTTATGATCTATTAAGAGGGTTCCATATTTTAGCAATCCCTCATTTTGATTGATGTTGTATTGTGGTTGATTACTGCCAAGCAGTAAAAATTGCGATAGAATTGGTCCTCTTAGATCACCTTTGGTGTTTCCCCTAAAGATAGTATCTGCAGTAACGTTTCCTCCAATCTTTGGTCCTCTAAAATCTGAGAGTCCAGACAATTCTGCTATTGCGTCATCAATAATTGGATTGCCTTGATATTCTGAGAAACTTACATCTCTTGCAAGTGCCATCCAGTAGTCTTCGACCATCTCTCCGGCTGTTTCTGCAGAATCCATCTTTGGTGCAGGACGTATTCTAAGTGATCCTGAATCTGGACCCTCCAAATCATATGCTATTCCTGCTTGTGGGTTGACCAATTTCCTTTCACCACCCAAAACAATATTCTCAAAATCATCTGGATTTGTAGATCCTATTGCCTTTAGAAGTGACTTGTAAGAATCAAACTCTACTTCTCCTCTTTTGTTATGTCTGAGACCCTTTGAAAAATTTGCAATAAAGGTAAACTTCCCATCAATATTTTTGAATGGTCGTTCCTCTCCATTGTTTGGATGTTGCTCATGACTTCTGATAAATGCAGTATCAGCTGCATCATATCTTGTTTGTTTTGCCGTCTTACGACGAATATATGATTGATTATTCATAAAATAGTTGCGTCAAATATTGCATATAACAACCATGCTAGCAAGAGTAGGAAATCATAGCATTGCTAGGAATTCCTAGCAACGTTAGCATCATCATTAAATATTATACTGCTAGGTCAAGCTTGTGACTAACAACAACACGGTTCAATTCAATCTAAGAATCAAAACGGACATCATGGCAATACTGCAACAGATTGCAGATGACATGAACCTCACAGCTGGAACTTTGGGAACCAAAATCATTACGGATTATGTGGAATTTTTCTATTACAAGATACAACGAGGGGATGTCACTCTGTCACAGCCAATACTCAAGGCAGTCTTTGAGGGGTTGGATTCTGCAAAAATTGACGAGATAGCAAAAAGGACTTCCAAATACATTCTATCAGAGATAAAGGCACAGGAAGGAAATGTCACATATGAGATTCTAATAGAGCATTTTATGAAATGGAACAAGGGAAATCACCTGCTGTTTAACAGGATAAAGCAGAAGGGTTCGGACATGTTTGTCTCAAAGCACTCCATCTGCAGGAACTGGTCTGAGATCCAGTGCAAGACATATGCCAATGTCTTTGAGAGCATAGGTGAGACGGTACTGGGAAAATCATTTGATTCAGATGACTCTTATTCGTTGGAGATTGCAAAGCCTGATCAGGTTGTCTGATTGTTTTCTTATCCAAAAATAATTTTAAAGTCTCTTTATCTCAAGTTTTTCCAATAGTTTTTTTCTGGTTTCAGTACCACGAGGATTTGTCCTCAATGTATATTCACAACATGGACAATGTTTTCCTTCCCAATTGATGAATATTTGACATTGCGAGATCTCTTCCAACCTATCTCAACATCTACAGAATCAATTTTTTCCCATATCTTGATCCAGGTGTAATAATTATGGATTAGAGGGAGATGAATTTGATAATACGTATATTTTTTATGTTTTTAAAATATCATTGTTCATTTAAAATATTCATTTATTAATTTTTTAAGTCATCCACTATCGAACTAGTCTGATTTATTGGTAAATTCCGTACTAATCGGTCATATGCAGTATTAATATAATCTATTTCAAGTCTATGTTTTTCAAGATATGCTTTAGCTTCATCTTCTTTTCCTGCAAGAGTTAATGTTAAGCCGTATCCGTGCAAGGAATCAAGATCTTGATTATTTGTTAAATCCAACGCTGTAGCATAGAATGATGAGGCTGTATCAAAATCGTCGTGGATTAAATATGCAAGAGCAGTAGCTTTTATAGCATTAACATTTCCTTCATCCATATCTAGAACATTGTTGTAGATGTCTAATGCCTTGACAAAATTACCAGTAGTCAACGCAACGTTTCCAAGTCCAATCATCGCATTATGGTTTTTTGGATCAGAATCAAGAACTTGTTCATAGTAGTTTGTTGCATTATTCAGATTATATTGTTTTAACGCAACGTTTCCAAGTCCTACTAATGCTTGAAGGTGATTTGGATTTGCTTTCAATACTTCGTTATAATGAAAAGATGCATCATCAAATCTATGAGAGCTTTCATAAGTATACGCTAAACCTGTACGTGCAACTGGACTTGATGGATGAGTTTGTAATATTTGCAGGTAGTACCATTCAGCCAAATCATGCATTTTATTATCATTAAATTGTTCTGCATAAAGCAACATTGAATCTACATCTGCAAAATTACCTTCAAATTTGACATTTGGAATAAATTGTGTGAGAACATCATCAGACATAAGAGCAACAGAGTGGTTGAAATCCAGATTTAATCTTTCCATTGTAGTTCGTATGTTGTCAGATTTTTCCAATTTGTCTTGCTCATTTAGTGATGTTATTAATTCATAATTAGACAAGAATTTTGAATTGTTTGGAGATAATTCTTGAATCTGTTGGAAGAATACTAAACTATCTTGATATTGACCACGTAATGCTTTATACAATGCCATATTGTTAAGCAGGGGAATATGAGAATCATTGATATCTAACGCCTTGTTGAATGCTTGTTCGGCTTTTATATTTTCACCAATAAGTGCATACATAAAACCCAGATTACTCAAAGATGGTACATAAGTCGGATCAACTTCCAGGGATCTATCATAATAAAAAAATGATTGCCTAAAATTATTTCCAATTAAATTTAGTAATCCTAATTTTGAAAGTATTCGTGCATTATCTGGATCGTCTTCCAATGCTTTTCCATATAATGCAAATGAAACTATGTAATCGTTCTCTTGAAAATATTGATCACCTAAGAATTCCCAAGTACCGGGATCTGATTCTTCCATCATACTAATATCAATATGTGTTAGAGTATTGGCTAAATTGAGCTCCTTGCCTTTGTCAATTTCTTGTTTAATCTTTTCTCGAATCTCAGAACTGGTACTCCCATCCGTATCATTTCTAAAAATAGGTTTGTTAGGTTCAATTTCAGAATCAATCATACTTGCAATTGATCTGAGTTGCACTTCTGATATCACTATTATTGGACCCGTCACAGGTGATTCAGAAGTAGGTTGAAGAAATGTTAGAACTGCAATTATTGCTATCGTTGCACTTGCACCAGCAGAAACAAGTGGCACAATAATTTGTTTTTGATCCACGTGAATAATTTAGAACACAATTATAAAAATATACTATAACAATTTGACATCAGCCAATTAGTTTTACCTTTTTACGAAAACAATATAAAATCACATTATAAAATGGTTAGAGAATTGAAAAATTATTGAATTGTGATATTGACCTCAAAGATACAAACTAATTTGATTCTAATCGAGACAAAATTAATTTTAAAGGTCTAATCTTCAATTTGGAAAAATATTTCATGATAGGAACATGTTCAGAATGTCAATCCTCAAGAATTTCAGTAATTTTAGATGAAGAAAATTTTCAGACAGTTTGTGACAAATGCAGAAAATAAAATAAAATAAAACTTAGTTCATAAAGTTTGCCTGCATGTGATCTGGGCACTCTTCTAGCAGATCACCCTTAAAATCATCAATGGTGCATCCGCATTGCAGTTTCATGAACTGATTTTTTGTTTCATTATTTGTGTTGAGTATTTTCATTAATCAGGACTTGTAAAATTTGCATAAAAGGCAAACGGAGGAATCATCAGTGATGAATGGTAAAATAAGAGAAAAGTAAAAAGGATTAAAAAAGCAGTTGGTTACTACTTTCTTAACTTCATTGCCAGTTTTGCTGCAATTCCCCAAGACAATAAAGTAAATCCGATTGGGAGTACTCCGCTTGTGAGGATTTGTGACACTTGCTCTATTGATGCGACGCTTCCAGAGGAATACATTGCGGCAACTATCGGCAAGGCAACCAGGCCGACTAGAGTTTTGTCTTTGTGTTCTCAGAGGAGACTTTTTCTTGTATGCTGTATGTGCTCATGTTTATTCAATATGTATAATGAATAAGAGACGCTTAGGGGTAACCGAATAATTTGGTGCTGTTTTGTCCTGTTGTTGAATTAAGGGATGAATGAATGGTTCAGTTTGTTAACCTGTGAGCCTGAAATTTCACGGTTATTTGTAAATCTGGCCCCTGTGATCTGCTTCCACCACAAAGATTATCATTTTACTTTTTTGCAGATCCATGATGACACGGTATTTTCCCACCCGTAGCCTGTAGAATTTAGAGTTTCTCAGTCTGGTTACTGCCCCAAATGGACTGGTTGTTATGTCCAAAACAGCATCATAGATCTTCTGTGCATGTTTTTTGTCCATTTTCTCCAGCTGCTTGACGGATTTCTCAGACCAGATCACTTCCCAGTCCATCTGTCACTTTAGTCCCAGTTTCTTTTTGACCTGTTTTGAGGTATACACACGTCCTTCTTTGATGTCTGCTATTCCTTCCTCGATGTGTTTGATCACTTCGTCACTGAGAATGTCATCTTCTTTTGAGGACTGCAACAGTCTGGAAATTACTGTCTCATAGGTCTCACCTGGATGGTTTTTTTGTTTTGCAAGATCAGCCTTTAGTTTCTTTGACAGCTTGATTGTACTTTGTTCCATGGTATACCACAGTATAACACAATATACTATAAAAAAGAATCCAAGAATGACGAGAAGTTTGTCAAGACACATCAATCGATCAAAAATTAATCTTCACACTTGATGCTAAATCCAAATGACTCATCAGACTCCATGCTCCAAGTACACCTCCACCCTGAAGAATCAATGCTCTCTGAAAGTTTTCATTTTTACCTTCGATATTGGTGGTGAATAAGAATTTGCCATTAACATTATCTGTGATTTTTTATTCAAGGCCAAATTGAATTAAATACGTTAATTCATCATTCAAATATTTTATTTGTATTTTGGACGAATTACAAAAATATTTTAAATTTTAAAAAGAACCTCATCATAAATCCTAAGAGTTTTTCTTTTGTAACAAATTCTTTTTGATATTTTATAATGTGGATTTGCTAATTCCTAATTACTTTCTTTCATCTGGCATATATTCAATTTTTTTCTTAAAATTACAAATTATTGTTTCTTTTCAGTTTTATTTTTAAAATGTGAATGTCAATAACCCTATTTTCATATTAAATTGGATATTGTTACTTTCTTATTTTCATGAAATACTTAAGTAATTTATTGGATATCTGATCTTATTGGTAACCATTGATTTTAATTTTAAACGAAATATCAAAAAAGCAAATCCACAACGTTTTCTCAGGGCATCCGATGGAGATACCCCTGTAATTGAGCAACCAATCAGATTGGTCTCAGTAGATACTCCGGAAAAAAATCGTTATGCAGGAGGACCGACCAAAAGCCAACCAAAACTTGATGAATGTAAAAACAGACTGGAAAATGGATTTTATGACAATATTCCTAAACAAACAAGGGATTATCTTATTGCAAAACTGACTAATCAGGCTGCACAGAAACATATTGATGCTGGATTTAGGGCAACTGCAGAATTTGAAAAGATCTTAGAAGATCGCTTAACTAAACCAAATGATAAAGAAAGAAAATTAGGAGTAATTCCAACTGGCGAAGTGGTAGACCGATATGGCAGATTACTTGCATATATTGTTCCATGGTATGACGGAGATCCTAAGGATCCTCTGCCTCCAAAAAGTTCTCCTGATAGAAAGACATTCAATCTAAATTTGGTTGAAAATGGATGGGGGTGTATTTTTCCAATATACCCATCGTTACCTCGAAATGATGATCTAAATGTATTGATAAATGCAGCAGAAAATGCATGGAATAACAAATTAGGAATGTGGAAAGAGTTTGGAGAGGATATTTTGCTTGCATATGAATTTCGATTATGTATTAAGCTACATGACGCAGACGATCAAGATGGAGGTATTCGATCTGCATTTCAAAGAATATGTATTGATGTTAGAACAATGAAAAATGTTGGCCAATTTGGGTTTGTTGATGTTCCTCCTCCATACAGGTTATGGGTTTGGAATGATGACGTAAATGAAGCAAAAATCGCATTAGATTTTACAGATTAGAAAATACTTTCCTAGCCTATTTTCCAGTCCATAGACTTATTCTGTTTTCATGTTATTTTTGGTATCAATTAGGCAATCATTTATCTTTCCGGTGCAATATGTCGACATTATCGGATTGATACTGTCTTTTCATGGATCGAAGTGACTTTTCCGGAATGAGTCTACAATTTACCGGATGATATTTCCAATACTCTCGAAACTTTGTCAATATTTACTGAGTATTCCCCGTATGCCATCCGGTAGAAGGCAACTGTGTTCTTTTTGTTTTCTTCAAGCATAGTTGAAATTTTGCCTCATTGTATAAAAATAAAAAATTAGTTTTTGATAAAATATATCAAGGATAAAACCATTCTCCCAATCTAGTATGATAATTTTCTGTAATTATTAAATCAGATTTTCTAATCTTCTTGTAATAATTGAAGTATGGGAATGTCAATTAGCCATCAGAATAATCGTGTATATGATAAACTGACAGAGGTCTACCTTGATTAACTGGTACAAGAATCCAATGGAACAATCAAGATCGCGAGGTTAATTCCTATTCTAAACTCTTGAAATCAATATCTTGTTGTTTTTTGTCTCAATCTTAACCTGAATGGTCTCATCCCAATCCAGTTTTTCCATGATTGAGTTGGGTATTGTGATGCCATATTTGTAATAGGTAGTATTTCCAACCACTCGATTTATCCTCTTGTTTATCTTCATCATCTTATGTCATCATCTTGCTAATAAATAGGCTGCCTAAGTTTAATATGGTAGATAGTCTACTATGGTGTGTGAAAGAATAGATGAAGGGGGAGATATGTGAGATGATTCAAAAGTGCTTTTATAGAAATGGGGGTTTATCATAGTGAGTACTATGCAGTTAGGCCAGAGACAAAAGACACGCAAGGGAGTTCAGGTACCATTTTTGGAAAAATTACTGGATGAAAATAAAACAAACCTTGTTCAAGCAGAATCTCAATTTGATGGAACAGAAGGAAAACAACAGGAAAGATTATCAGTTTTAGAGAAAATCAACAAGGCAAAAACAAACATTGAAGAGATTACAAAGGCAATTGAATACTCTAAAAATACAGAATACTTTAGACACCCAAACATTCCACAATCAATTCCCGATGAGCATGTGTGGAATGACGCTTGGTATGATGAGAAAAGAAAAGCTTGGGTAACTTTGAATCAACATTTCTTTGAAGCTAAAAATGTTATGGAGAGAGAAATACAAAAAAAATATAATCAAGAAAATATTTCATTACCTGGAGTTATTGTAGAGGAGGAAAAAATTGAGTTTAGAAAGGGTTTGCCATCTATATTATCTAAAGATGACAAAGGCATTCCGACGTGGTATGCATTTCCAACTTTGTATGATGTGATGTTAACAAAAGAAATTGTCAAGGGAACATTAAAACCTAAAACTCAAGAAGAAGGATATCTCTATACTGTTGGATCGGATGCATACATCTCGATTCTTGGGAGATATATCACAGAAGTAGAATACGAGTTTGCAAAAGAATTCATGATTGGTATGTCTAAAAAACCACTCAATGTAATTCGAGCTTTAGGAGGTAGACCATATGATGAAAAACTATACAAAAAACAACTAAAACAAATGCAAAAAGAAACCAAAGAATGGGAAAAAGAACAGAAAAATAATCAATAAATTTTCTTAGAGCATTCTTAAATATTCAAAATGACATTCATTCTTGACTGCCTCTAAAGGTAGAGTGACCGGGTGACAGAGGTGGTCATGTTCTCGACTGAAAATCGAGTATACGTGGGATCGAATCCCGCCCCGGTCTCTACTATATCTGTTATTAGAAAATAAAAAAGGTTTGGATTTATACATATTCAATATTATCGATATTTTTTAGAAAATATGTTGTGTTCTTCCTTTTGTTCCTCTAGCCTCATCCATTATCTTTCCAGCACTTGCCGGATGTTTATTCAATTCCTCAAACATTCTCTGATCTATCTGGTTTTGTATCTCAGGTTTTAGGTTTTCATAGTAATCAACATTATTTCTCATCACCCCAAGATACTCTTGCTGAGCTTCTGGAGAATTGATAATCTCATGACCTCTCTTGAAATCAGCTAGACTGTGATTCTCATCCAAAGAAATCATAGATCTATCAATGTCTTTCAATGAATGATTGGCAGTTGCCACTTGACCTATCTCAATAGTTTTGGCATTTCCAACTCCTTGAATGTCATTAACTATTGGTCTGACCATCTTGTCTGCATGCATCATGTGACCTGTTGACTGTACGGCACCAGCTGCAACTCCAGATCCAGCTCCAAACAGTCCTGCCTTGCCATATGCCTTGAATTTCTCACCAAATGTTAGTGGTGTTTGTTGGATTGTATTATTGTTTCCAGGTACATTCATTCCAGCTTGTTGTGGTTGTGAAGATCCACCAAATGCCATTGGTTGGTTTCCTACGTTACTACTCATTGATGTTGCTGCACCACTGGTAAATGTACCAATTTGACCTGATGTTAATCCGCCACCTGCACCACTACCAAGTGCACCCATCTTGGATGCTCCCATCGCCCCGGCAGCTCCTGCCATTCCCATTGCAGCATTGCTCATCTGATTGCTTGCGTTACTCATTCCAGTCAATGCACCTTGTCCTGCAGCACCACCAATGATTGCAGCGCCCATGATTACAGTTGACATCATCTGTCCAACCTGTGTAGTAAGTGTTCCAAGAATTGGTGCCAAGATTACCGGTGCAAACACAGCCAGGAATCCAACTGCCAAACTTGCAAACCAGTCTTGCATTCCAGGTAGAGCTGTAGAATCCAAATAAGCCATGCCGGTTGTCAATATCAAAGCAGAAAATATTGGTGCCAATGACAAGCCCACGAGATTGTTTATCACCAGGTCCTTTAGTTTCCTGAACAACGGAATCAGTCCCAACACAAGTATCAAAGGAATGGACATTGCAAAGACCATTGTCAGCATTATTCTGATTGTAGAAATTATGAAAGCCATCGCAGTCATGAACATCACCGCAAATCCCTTGAACAATGCAAGGAACACATCCTTCATTATCCCTTGAGCAAACGCACCAGGATCAACAAACGCGTTTGTCCACTCTACAGGATCAAAGGCACCAGGCGGAATTATTCCTCCCATTGATTGCCATAGAGTGGCGGTACGGGTTGCAGCATCCACTCCACCACTGTTAAACTCGAGTAATGCCATTGATGTTGACTCTATTGTAATGGCCCAAAGATCCCACAAAAATGGGAAAATGGCAAAAAATGGAATAAACAAAATTACCTTGCGTAACAGACGCCAAGCAGTACCGGGATTGACCCACCTTATCTGCTCCAGCATCAACACAAGAATCGACAAGATGCCAATCACTACCAAAATTATAAACGAGAACACAAACAGGCCAAAATACAATTCAGTCCTTTCGTTGGATGCAGGATTTCCATCTGCATCAAGTATTAGGTCACCTGTTATTCCATCATAGTCAAAGAATCGTGGCATTTCAGTTATCAGTTGTGGGATTAATGGGCCACCGACTGCAACTACTATTTGAGTGAGTGTAATGACTGCAGTGAATATGATTAACCCAATTGCCAACATCAGAGGGATGGTAAAGACAAACCCCTCATGGGACGATTTGAAATTTAGCTTCACAGATAAGCATAGATTATTTGCTTAAAAGGGAAGAAAAATGCTGCTCTTTCATATCCAGTAACAGTTTAAGATCATCAGGCAGTTTATCATACTTTTCAATATATTCTGCAATCAACTCAGGTGTATCTTCATCCTCCATAGTTCCACTTGTTGCACTTCTCAACAAATCATTAAGCAACCCTAATCTTTGAAATTCCAAATGGAATCGGAAAATATCCTCCTCATTAATGTCTTCATTTCTCCCGGATTCCTCAAAACCGGTGGTAATCTGTCCTAATTGCTCCCCAATGTCCGCATGATATTCACGCATCTTCTGATGCCATGGTTCAAGCTTGATGACACAGAATTCCTCACCATCAAGACTGGACTGAATCTCATCTTTGAATCTAGTCTGCAATTGATTGTCCCCAAAACCTTCTTGTGATTTATCGCGGCAATCCAGATTGTATGGAACAGATATCTTTCCAGTACAAGAATCCACATGGAAAAATACTCCTGCGAGACGCTTTTGATCTTCAGATATTGCGCGAATCGAATAATGAATTATTGAATTGTAATTTCGTTCATCATACATCTCAAACTCTAAATGATTTTGAGAGTATTTTTCTGAAAACATGGAAAACATATCAGAATCCCTAATTTTTTCCAGATGAGTTGGAGCGTTCTTGGGAATGTCACATATTGGAAATGCTTGTTCTTCATTTGGAAAGGGTTCTATATCAGATGCGTTTCTGAATGGAAAGTTCCAATCCTTATCGATGTACACACTTGAAATTTTTACACCAAGAATGTCAGATGCCACCTCTTTTTGTCTTTCTTGCATCAACAGCATCTGTTCGCTGAATTTTTCAGAATCATTGTTCTTTTGATATTCCAAACCAAGCTGGTTGATCTCAGATAATGATGCAATGTCTACCTTCAGCTTGTGTTGCAATGGTGTCATGTCCATGTATTCTGAAAACTCTTCAGAGAGGTTAATTCCAGTAATGCCTGTAACTAAAACAATGACACAAAGAACCCCTAAAACCATGGGAGCCTTTGGAACCACATGGCTAATTTGAAAGCATCACACTAAACCTTTTTGTTATTTGTTAGGTGGTCTTGCATTCAAGAGCAACTGCAGATCTTCAGGCAGATCACCATATTTTGATTTGTATTCTACAATATTTTCTTCAAGAAATTCATTGGCACCCAGACTGTCTGATGCAAAAGAGGAAATTCTTTGCAGCAATTGCAACTTGTCAGATTCCTCAAAAAGAGGCGACATGATTTTCTGATCAAAGTTTTCATCAGTCATCGTATGCATGATTTTTTCATGAACTATCTCTGCTCTTTCAGATATTTTCTTAGAATATTCTCTTAGGCTCTGCTGCCAATCTTCAAGCGTAATCATGCAAAAAGAGTTGTCGTCATTTAGACTGTTGATTATACTGTCTGCGAATCTTGAATAAGAATTCTGTTTGGTTTCATGATCAAGACAGTTCAATGAAGCATGGTAGTTCTCTCCATCGGTGCAAGAGTTCGGGTGATACATTATTGTTGCAGTGAGATCTTCATTCTCAGATGAGACTGCCGTAAACTGGTAATGAATGTAGGACTTGTCTCTTCGTTCATCCTGAATTGTGACTTGCACATGATGATTGGAATATTTTTTGGCAAACAATTCAAATACTTTATCTTTGGATATGTTCTCTAGATGTATTGGGATTTTCTCAGGAATTGTACAAATCTCAAACGGATCATCCCATTCTCTGATCTCGACCGTATCAACGTATGGAAAATTAAATTTATCAACCCATGCCATAACGTCATATCCAACTATGTCCGAAACAATTTCTTCTTGCTTTTCTTTCATCAGTTTGGTTTGTAGTGTTAGTCCTTGCTCGTCTTCAATTTCCTTGTAGTGCAATGCCTTTTTGTTAATCTCTGACAAGTCTTTAGAGTCTGCAATGATTTTATATTTTTCAGGAGGCATTTGCATAAATGATGAAAATTCCTCAGATGAATTAATTCCAATTATGCTGACAACAACAAAAACAACACAAGGAATTCCTAAAATCAGAGGACCTTTAGGAACCACATAGTTTGTTTGATGGTGTCACACTAATTTCTTCTCATTCAGTTGGTGTAGTATCAAACATCTCTCTTTCTTCTTCTGTCGGCTCAAACTTTGTTACTACCTTGTAGTCGTCTGCCAAAAATAATGCCTGTCCTGCAGAGAACTTTGTGAGATAGTCCCTTTCATGCTCTGATAATTTCAACACGTCTCGTGCGTCATCAGCTGCCTGTTCATTCAAACCAAGCATTATTTTAGTTGCCATGTTGTCAATGATTTTGCCTATTCCTCCAGAGTCTGCTGCAATGTCATCGACTCTCTGCGAAACAAAGACAAACATGATGTTCATCTTTCGGCCCATCCTCACTATCATGTCAATGTACTTTGCGGTTCGTGGCATCTTGAACATGCGCCATGCCTCATCAATCACGATTATCTTTCTGGTTTTTACTGGTAACTCGTTGCAAATCTTGTAGATTTTGTTTAGCAATAATACAAGTATCATTGCTTCAGATTCAGAAGCAGTACTGCCTTTTCCCATTGACAGAATCAGTTTTTTCTGGGTGGTGATCTTTGGGGAACCGGACATTATCTTCGATAAAGGACCATCAATCAAATGCTCAAGGTATGACTTGTCTTTCTTGTTCAGCAAATAATAAAACTCTGAGAGACTTTTTGCCTTGTCAGAATATTTCTGGAACTGTATCCTGGTCTGATCAGGTGCCTTTGTGATTTCGCCCAGAATGTCAGCCGCATCGACTGGCTTTAGAATCTGGAAAGGGTCCAACCCCAGTTCATCCTCACCAGTGATGTCAAGTTTTTCCATTCCGAGAAATTCTGCAATGGAACCATACTCGTCAGTTGGATCAACGATGTAGATGTGAGAGTCTGGATACTTTTGAGATAGTCTGTAGATTAGAATTTTTGTCGTATATGATTTACCAGAACCTGATGTTCCAATGATTCCAACATTCAGATTTGTCCTCTTTAAAATATCAAATATTACAGGGCCCTTTGTGATTATGTTTCGTCCCACTGGAATTCCGTTTGGCAACTCTAGCATGTCAGCTGATGCAAAGGCGTACAAAATGGAACAACTTCCTAAATCAAATGTTAGTTTTTGACCAAAACCCTCAAAGAACACTTGGGCCTGTTGTGCTGCCAACAGATGAAAAGAACCTTTTTGCTGCCGTGTCTTTTCGATGAATTTTTTCTCTTCTGCCTTTAGTTGTGTCTTGTCTGTAGTCATTACTGTACAGTTTACAATTATCTCATAGAGTTTGGTCTCGCTTCTGTTTAGCAAATTTCTTGTGTTGATTGCCTTGTCACGTATCTCTTTTGACTGCTGGCTTGTTTTGGCATCTTCTTCGATAAAATGAATAAAACGATTCAATCTAATTTCAGCGTTGTGAATGTCAATTGGTGCAAGCCACACCTGTATGTGAGAGCAGGCAGTAAAGATGGAAGTAATCCATGCGTATGACAGCCTTGCAGGAAGTGATTCGAGGCAGAAGGTGGATGTATGGATAGGATCTGACTCTAAATTATCATCCGTAATTTCTGCCAGCATCATTGATTTCATATACTCTTTTTTTACAATGAGGTTAGGCGGTCTCTGGTCTGCCTCAAAGTCAAACTTTACCTGGTTGAGGATATCTGATAGCGGCTCGTTTGACTCGATGTGAACCTGCATCACAGGCATTGGCTTTTCCTTGCCCTCTATTGTGATGAGCATTGTCTTTTTTGACATGGTGATACGGATGGGGCTCTCAATTATTCGCAGAACATCAAAGAACTGGCCCAACTTTTTTTGCTTGTTTTCTTCAGATAGATTCAGGAAATTTCCTGGAGTAATAATGTAGGAATACTCAAAGAATGGAGTGAGTTTCTTGTTTGCAGATGATGAATTGTTTACACCTAATAGATTCACAAAACGGTATGATTCATTTGCTTAAAAGCAAAACCATATAGTCAATTATGGAAGTATTGGCATCTATCAGCCACATCATTGTAGGTTTCTTTGGATTAGGTGTTGGGATGCTGATTGCATTTTATACAATGAAAAAGAAAAACACTATCAAATAGTTTTTTTATCTTAAAGGTTTTAGAAAACTATGACATGGTATTTTGTTTTAATTCCAATTGTTTCTGCAGTATTACTCTCATTAGCAATACCATACATCAGAAAAAGATTCATTGAAAATCTTGTCATTTGTTCTGTCTGCAAGAAGAAATACAATGTAAAAGACAATAAGAATGGATGTCCTAACTGCGGGGTTGGTTTGAGGTAATAGTTTTAGAGAATTAATTTTAATGGATTCTAGTGTAAATTAGTGATCAGATCATCAGAATGCACAAAGTCCGTTTTTAACTAAA
>Ga0224506_10001569_pt1 | contig 16210 bp, 15 predicted proteins | sample SF_Jan12_sed_USG_2_FD_169108 | JGI IMG/M metagenome (GOLD analysis project Ga0224506, IMG submission 169108) | Sediment microbial communities from San Francisco Bay, California, United States - SF_Jan12_sed_USGS_8_1 | ecosystem: Environmental > Aquatic > Marine > Sediment | place: USA... | reverse complement strand
AGCTACCAATCTGACCCTACTTCTGTAGACGAATCATGGCACAAATTCTTCGAAGGGTTTGAATTTTCATTACAAAAGTACGGTGATAATGGGGCTTCAGGTTCAACGGATGCCTCTCCAAAAGAAATTGGTGTTCTTAACTTAATTCATGCTTACCGAACGCGAGGACACTTAGAAGCTAAAACTAATCCAGTTCGTGAAAGAAAAGATAGAAAGGCTATTCTTGATCTTAATTTCTTTGGATTATCAGATGCCGATATGGATACCGAGTTTGATGCTGGAAAAGAACTAGGCATTGGTCGCACCTCACTAAAAAACATCATTAAAGCTTTAAAAAGCATTTATACTGGCACTGTTGGCTTTGAATACTCGTATATCCGTGATCCTGAAACACTACAATGGTTTAAAACAAAAAGTGAAAAAGATGCATTAGCTTTTAATCCAAAAATAGAAGAGAAAAAACGAATTTTATCAAAGCTTAATGAAGCTGTAGTTTTTGAGAATTTTCTCCACACCAAATACCTTGGTCAGAAACGATTTTCATTAGAAGGGGGAGAAACTACAATTCCTGCCTTAGATGCCATTATTAATAAAGGAGCTGAATTTGGGGTAGAGGAATTTGTGATAGGTATGGCACACCGTGGAAGGCTTAACGTGCTAGTAAACACAATGGGCAAAACTTATGAACAAGTGTTTAATGAGTTTGAAGGGACTGCTGATCCAGACCTTACCATGGGTGACGGTGATGTTAAATATCACATGGGATTTTCTAGTCAGGTAAAAACAACTTCTGGGAAAGTCGTTGATTTAAAATTAGCACCAAATCCATCGCATCTAGAAGCAGTAAATCCTGTAGTGGAGGGATTTTCAAGAGCTAAAATAGATAAAGTATATAACGGTGATCAAAATAAAATACTTCCAATTCTTATTCATGGCGATGCCGCAGTAGCAGGACAAGGTATTGTTTACGAAGTTACTCAAATGTCTCAGCTTGGAGGCTATTCAACTGGAGGAACTATCCATTTTGTGATAAATAATCAAGTTGGTTTCACTACTGATTTCGATGATGCTCGATCAAGTATTTATTGTACTGATGTTGCTAAAGTTATCGATGCCCCAGTACTTCATGTAAATGGCGATAATCCTGAAGCAGTAGTTTTTTGTGTGAAGCTTGCTGTTGAATATCGACAGAAATTTAATAGAGATATTTTTGTGGACATGGTATGTTACCGCAGACATGGCCACAACGAAAGTGATGAACCAAAATTTACACAGCCATCATTGTATAATATAATATCCAAACACCCCAATCCAAGGGAAGTGTATAATAAGAAACTGATTGAACGTGGTGATGTTGATGCTGAGTTGGCTAAATCTATGGATAAAGCTTTTAGAAGTGATTTACAAGACCGTTTAAACTTGGTGAAACAAAAACCTCTGCCTTATTTGTATCAACAAATGGAAAAAGAGTGGAAAAAGCTAAGAAGAGCTTCTTCCAAAGATTTTATTAAATCTCCTAAAACGGGCGTTAGTCAGGAAGTTGTTGACAAAATTGCTGCTGCTCTTGTAAAAGTACCTGAAGGTTTTAAGCCTATTAAGCAGATAGAAAAGCAGTTGAAACAACGTCAGGAAATGTTTCATAAAGATAAAAAGCTGAACTGGGCTGCTGCAGAACTTTTAGCCTATGGCTCCATTTTATTAGAAGGGAATAAAGTACGATTTACCGGACAGGATGTGCAAAGAGGAACATTTTCTCATCGTCACTCCGTAGTTTACGATTCCACTACAAATCAACCATATAATAGCTTAAACTATATTGAAGAGGGACAGGAGAAATTCGAAATTTATAATTCGCTACTATCTGAGTATGGCGTTATGGGCTTCGAATTTGGCTACGCTATGGCTAACCCCAATGCTTTGGTAATATGGGAAGCTCAGTTTGGTGACTTTGCCAATGGTGCACAGGTAATGATTGATCAGTTTGTTGCTCCATCGGAATCGAAATGGCAACGTATGAATGGCTTGGTATTGCTACTTCCTCATGGTTATGAAGGACAAGGACCTGAGCATTCCAATGCACGTCCAGAACGTTTCTTACAACTAGCAGCAGAAGATAATATGATTGTTACTAATATTACCACTCCTGCCAACTTATTCCATGCATTAAGACGACAATTAACATGGTCTTTCCGAAAACCATTAATAAACATGTCACCAAAATCATTATTACGTCATCCACAAGTAGTATCTCCAGTTAAGGAATTTACAAGTGGTGAATTTAAAGAGGTTATTGGAGACAGTTATGCAGATAAAAAGCAGGTGAAAAGAGTAATTTTATGTACTGGAAAAATCTATTACGAATTGTTTGAAATGCAACAAAAGGATAAACGCAAAGATGTTGCTATTATTAGATTAGAACAATTACACCCTTTCCCTGAAAAACAATTGGATGTTTTAATCGACCAATACGATAATCCGACTATAGTATGGGCGCAAGAAGAACCTGTAAATATGGGATACTGGGCATATTTATTACGAACGTACTACAAGCGCACAGGTATACAGATTGCAGCACGTAAACCAAGTGCCTCTCCAGCAACAGGGTATGCAAAAATACATGCAATAGAACAAGACAATGTGATTCATTCAGCATTTGGAAAATAAAAAAACATAAAAAGCATTAACAAAACACCCATGAGTTTACAAATAAAAGTACCTACAGTAGGAGAATCAATAACCGAAGTAACCATAGCCTCATGGCTAAAAAATGATGGTGACTATGTAGAACTAGACGAGGTAATAGCAGAACTAGAGTCGGATAAAGCTACTTTCGAATTACCTGCTGAAGGAGCAGGAATATTAAGAATTACAGCACAAGAAGGAGATACTATAGAAATTGGAGCTGTAATCTGTGAAATTGAAACGGATGCTAAAGCGTCTAATACTGTTGCAAAAGAAGACACCTCCACTACAACCACTTCTACTGAAAAAGCAAAAACCACTGGAGAAATACATGAAATGATTGTTCCTACTGTAGGAGAATCTATTACGGAAGTAACTATTTCAGGATGGATAAAAGAAGATGGTGATTATGTGGAAATGGATGAGGTGATTGCTGAAGTAGACTCTGACAAAGCCACATTTGAATTACCCGCTGAGGCGAATGGTATTTTAAGAACAGTAGCTCAAGAAGGAGATACCTTGGAAATTGGAGCACTTATATGTAAAATAGAAGTGATGGAAGGAGGTGCTCCAGAAGCTGCTCCTGCAAAAACTGTAGCATCCAACAGTGAAGCATCCGTTTCTACGAATGACACTTATGCTTCAGGACACCCCTCACCTGCAGCTGCTAAAATTTTAGCTGAAAAAGGAATTGACCCAGCATCAGTAAATGGCACTGGTGTAGACGGAAGAATAACAAAAGAAGATGCTGAAAAAGCTCAAAAACCTGCATCTACATCAAAATCAATTAAAGCTACAGAAGAGCCATCTGCTGCTCCTGTTTTCAATAGTGGAATAAGCCGAAATGAGGAGCGTAAAAAAATGACTCCATTACGAAGAACGGTTTCAAAACGCTTAGTGTCTGTAAAAAATGAAACAGCAATGCTCACTACTTTTAATGAGGTGAACATGAAGCCTATTATGGATTTACGTAAGCAGTACAAGGAGCAGTTTAAAGAAAAACATGGTGTAGGTCTTGGGTTTATGTCGTTTTTCACAAAAGCTTGTTGTGTGGCATTACAGGAATGGCCAGCAGTGAATGCTAAAATCGATGGAGATGAATTAGTCTATCACGATTTTTGCGATATTTCTATTGCTGTTTCTGCACCTAAAGGACTGGTAGTACCCGTAATAAGAAATGCCGAATCGCTTGACTTTAAAGGAATAGAAAGCGAAGTTGTACGTTTAGCAACTAAGGCTAGAGATAACAAATTAACAATTGAAGAAATGACTGGTGGAACATTCACGCTTACCAATGGTGGTATTTTTGGATCAATGATGTCAACGCCAATTATTAACGCTCCTCAGTCAGCAATTTTAGGCATGCACAACATTGTACAGAGAGCTGTCGTTGAAGATGGAGAGGTTGTTGTACGACCTATGATGTATTTGGCACTGTCTTACGACCATAGAATTATAGATGGTCGGGAGTCGGTTAGCTTCCTGGTAAGGGTTAAGCAATTATTAGAAGATCCATCCCGTTTACTATTAAATGTATAGCAATGTTTAAAAAATTATATCAATTCACGCTTGTCGCAATACTACTTGCCTTCACAATATTTGCAAGTGGGTGCGATGAATTCTGTGGTGGCACATCAGAAGAACCTGTTATTGAAATAGCCTATCAGGCTGGAGGTAACGTAACCAGTGTATATGCCGTAAAAGATGGTGTTGAGTTACCTCCTATTGAAGGTGCTAGTGGCACTTTTTTCAATATCCCTGTTGATATAAATGGAAGCTCTGTAACATACAATTTTGTGACTACACAGGGGAATCATACAATGCAAATATTTTATGATCCAGTTTCAGAGTTACAATCTTTTGAATGTGGATTTCGGTTTTCTATTGAAAACTTGAGGTTAGGATCAACTACATTTACAGGTGCTATTATTTCAGGAGGGCCTAATTCATTCATCAACTATCTAATAACAATACAATGAAAAAGAGTATTATATTAATAGCTATTGTGTTTTTTGGAATTACATTGAAAAGTTTCGCACAAGATGTAGAAGAGCCTGATAATTATCAGGAAAAGAAAAATCACTTCTATTTGTCTGTAGAATTATTAAAAACTATTCCGTGGCTGATGATCGACAATGCTTATATCATTGAGCCTCAACTGGAATACCGCTCTAAAAGCCTGGTTTTGAGTTTGCAATATGGATTAAATGATATAAAAAACATCATATATAATCGTATGGAATACAGAAATCAAGGTACGTATTATAAAATAGGTGCAGGTATAGATTTTAGTTATTTTAAGAATAATGATGACCGAAATAATATTATTTTAGGTGGTAATCTTATATTTTCATCTTACAAAGAAACTGGAGTGGTCGTTTTTGAAAATCCTTATTTTGGAAATGCTGAGCTTATTCAAGAAAATGATTCCAGAGGAATAGAAGTTTACTTCACCTACCGAAGAGTGTTTGAGAACAACTTTTTTGTAAATGTGACCCCCAGAATTGCCTATGTAATAACAGACTATGATGAGCCTCTATTTCCAGTATATTATGCTTCTGGATACGGTGTTGTAAACGTATTTGAAAACAATACTAGTAATCTTAATTTTACCATAGGTGCTTCTCTTAAAGTAGGATATAGATTTTAATTATGCTATTCATGAAAAAATTACTCATCATAACATCATTAATTTTTGTTGCTAATACGGTAACACTTCAAGCACAAAACGATGAAGAAGCAAAACCACCTTCCTCACAAAAATTTGTTTCTGTTGAAGTGATGAAACCAATGTTTTGGTTTATGAGAGATTTAGGGTATGTTATTGAAGCAGAATTTAGTTACCAGCATAAAGCTTTAATATACAATATAAATGGTGGGTATAGCGACATTAAAGATGAAATTTATGACGATCTTGATTACCAAAATACTGGAAGTTATGTCAAATTTGGAATTGGATTTCAGCTTAACTATAGTAACAAAGTTATAAGAAGTAGTAGTCTAATAATTGGTACTAATCTTATTTTTACAAGCTTTGATGAGTCAGGAATAGTATTAAATGATTTTAGCAATTATGGAGTTTTAGGGGAAGCCATTACTCAAAAAAACAGTCCTAGAGGTGGGGAGTTTTATTTCACTTACAGAAAAGTATTCGATAGTAATTTTTTCTTTTCTGCAACTCCAAGAATAGCAGTCGTTCTTAGCCGATTTAATGACGAAAAATTTCCTGTTTATTATGTTCCTGGATTTGGAGTAGTAAATGGATCAAATGATTCTGATTTTTCCATTGGCCCTACCACTACAAGTAATCGAGGAGAAGCCGTAGCAATTGGATTATCAATAAAAATAGGCTATCGATTTTAGTTGAATCAATAATGAAAAAACTAGCTTTTATACTACTTGTCGTTGCTACTATTGTTACTCCTTTTGTATTTTATGGTTGTACATGGTTAGAATGCAAGGGTTCTGATGCTGAACCTAGCATTACACTATATTATGAAAGACCCGATACACTAATTCAAGTATCAGTATTTCATGAAACCGAAAAAGTACTAGAATTTTACGGTGATTACAGTCATATTCCAATTAACATGAATAATGATTTCACATTATATGTTATTGAGACTAGTGAAGGTATTGATACATTGGAAATCAATTACACAACAAAGGTAGCAGTAGAATCTGAAAAATGTGGTATTAGAATGAATATTGATAATTTAAATGTTGGTTCCCGTACTACATTTAACAATGTAGACATTGATCCTTATGTTAATTATTTTACTACAGTAAGAATATATTGAAGATATTTATTTTCATAACAACACTTCTAATAGCAAGGGTTCATCTTGTATATTCACAACATTCAGATACATTGAATTTACCTGTATTTTACAAATACCTGTCCTTAGATTTACACAAAAGTATACCCTTGCAATTTGATGGATCGGGATACGTTATTGAACCAGAAGTTATATTTCAAAGGAAGAATATCATATTTCCAGTTTTACTTGGTATTAGTGAAGTCAACAAAATACTCTATGACGACTTTAAATATAAAAGCAATGGGAAGTATATGAAATTGGGTGTTGGATTTCAGACGAATTATTATAAAGATGAAAATGGCTCGGATCATACCATATTTGGTATTAGCGGAATAGTCAGTTATCATAATGAAGTGGGAAACAAAGTTTTGGAGGGCTATTATTTCGATGATTATATAGTAGATATGACACGAAGCAACGTTTCATATGGAGTGGAAATATTTTTTAGTTTTAGAAAAATATTTAAGAATGATTTTTTTATTGTAATAACTCCAAAAATTGCAATTAATTTAGACGAACTGGATTATATCCCAGTTCCTGTTTATTATTTACCTGGATTTGGTGTTATTCGCCATAATTTTGGCTCCGAGTATGGAGGTGTAGCTGTTGAGTCTTCTTTTAGAATAGGTTATAAATTTTAAGTAAATTTCAAAATATATATAATATCATGCAATACGATGTAACTGTAATAGGATCAGGCCCTGGAGGATATGTAGCAGCAATACGCTGTGCGCAGCTCGGTTTTAAAACAGCAATAATAGAGAAATACAATGTGCTTGGTGGCACATGCCTAAATGTAGGATGTATTCCTTCAAAAGCATTACTTGATTCTACCCACCATTTGCATGAAGCGGAACATAATTTTGCCACACATGGCATCAATGTTGGCAAACCAAAAGTTGACTTCAAACAAATGATCCAGCGCAAGCGGGATGTGGTTGGTCAAACTACTGAAGGAATTGACTATTTAATGAAAAAAAACAAAATTGAAGTTCTTCATGGTTTTGGTTCTTTTGTAGATAAAAACACGATCAAAATCACGCCTGAAAAAGGAGAGACTACTGAAATAAAAACTGATAAAGTGATTATTGCCACGGGTTCTAAACCGTCTTCACTCCCTTTTATTAAAATTGATAAAAAACGTATTATCACCAGTACTGAAGCTTTGGAAATGAAAGAAATTCCTAAGCACTTAATAGTAATTGGTGGTGGTGTGATTGGCGTAGAATTAGGCTCTGTTTATGCACGACTAGGTGCTAAAGTAACCGTAGTGGAATACTTAGATCGCTTAATTCCTACTATGGACAGTGCCATGGGCAAAGACTTAGGGAGGTCGTTGAAAAAGTTGGGGTTTGATATTAAAACCAGTCATAAAGTTACCGCTGTAACGACTAAAGGAAAGGAAGTAACCGTAACCGCAGAAAATAAAAAAGGTGAAAAAGTAGAGATAAAAGGAGATTATTGTCTGGTTTCCATTGGTAGAAGACCATATACTGATAATCTGGGGTTAGAAAATGCTGGGGTTAAGCTGAGTGATAGAGGTCAGATTGAAACAGACAAGCATCTAAGAACCAATGTAGATAATATTTATGCTATTGGCGATGTGGTGAAAGGTGCTATGTTAGCACACAAAGCCGAAGAAGAAGGTACTTTGGTAGCGGAACAATTGGCAGGACAAAAACCACATATCAATTACAACCTTATTCCTGGGGTAGTGTATACCTGGCCAGAAGTAGCTAGTGTGGGATTAACCGAAGAGCAATTAAAAGAACAAGGTAGAGCTTACAAAGCTGGTGCTTTCCAATTTCGAGCATTAGGGCGTGCCAGAGCCAGCATGGATATTGATGGACAAGTAAAAGTATTAGCCGACAAAAACACGGATGAAATTCTTGGCGTACATATTATTGGAGCCAGGGCTGCTGATATGATCGCTGCGGCAGTAACTGCTATGGAGTATCGCGCCTCTGCGGAAGACGTTTCTCGCATGTCGCATGCCCACCCAACCTATATGGAAGCAGTAAAAGAAGCATGTTTAGCTGCTACTGGAAATAGGGCTATACATGCTTAAATGGAGTTGAGAATTTATTTTTGAGAATTGCCAACGGTGAGTATATGCAAAGTAGGCGATTACGGGCTTTAAACTTATCAAAAACCGTTACAATTTTGAAGCGGGCTGCATCCCTTGAATATATTGCTATCTCGCCTATTTTGTATGTCATTGTTATGGGTTTTTAAGTTTTGTAATTTCTGCTTCACTGAGTTCAAGAAACTCTGCTGCATTGTCAAAGAAAATATCTTCTTTTTGATCTCGTGTCAGAAAGTCAGCATTGTTAACTGTCTCAATACCTATGCTAATGACCTGAGGCCATACCATTTGGTCAGTACCATACATAATTCGATTCCCAAAACCTGCATCGATAAGAGATTTGAGATACTTATTGAATTCCTCCTGTGGAAGAATCCAATTTGTCACTGCGATGTCTACATAAACGTTTGGGTGTGCGTACATCAAGGCTTTGAGATCTTCGATATAAGGCCATCCTCCGTGCATGATGTAGAGCTTTAAATTGGGGTATTTGGCAAGTGCTTTTTCAAGTTGCAATGGATTCGCATTATAGGTTCGCATTCCTCCCAATATTTCTGGTAAAGTATGTATACCATAGTTTGGTCCACCAGGGAAAATATGAAATCCTACAGGAATTCCCAATTCTTGCGCCAATTCAAAATATTTCATTTGAGAGGGGTCATCGGCTAAAATTCCAGCATAAAATGGAGCCATTTCAGCAATGGCTTGAAGCTTTCCCAACTCATGTTTTTTTCTTAGGGTATCAAGTGGCTCATCTGCATCGGCAATCAAGACGATATCGGGATTATCCTGATACCATTCGTGCCCATCTGTTACTATGGCCTTGACAACATTGTGTTCATGAAACTTGGAGATTGTCTGTTTTTGATGTTCTTCGATATTTTTAGCCCCCTGATATGTTTCACCTCTTAGTGTGGTAGGATGGGTCAACCCAAACATGCCGCCATTCTGAGTATAACCATGAATGTGCATGTCAATAATCGGGCCTGAGTACTTTTCTGAATATTCACTATCAGAAGAAGTAGCCTTGTTCTTTGATTCATTGGTGCATGAAGTTGCCAGCAAAAAGAGGACTAAAAGTGTTGTAATCTGCGATTTCATATTGATGGTTTTATTGCCCATAATTATACATGTAAAGCATACTCAGTATGCATTACACAACCAATATAGCAATATATATACAAAATAAAATATAAATAATCATAAATACATACTATTAGTAATTGTTTTACCTATTAAATTAAGTAGTCATTTAGTAAGCTGTGATTTGAGATATCAAATCATAGGAGGAGAAATCTTAGCCCTATAGCAAGACAAGATGATTTCTGGTTAAAAATAAGGAAAGACTATTAATCTGGAGAATGGTTATCTATAATGTAGATACTTACTTATTTCGTTCAATAGTATATTGAACAAGTTGCGAGAGAGATGTTTTATAAATAGAATCTTCAAATTGATTTAGAATTTCGAGCGCCTCGTTATAAAATTTGTGCATTATTTCAGTGGCATATTCAATACCTCCTGATTTTTTCACGAAATCAATTACTTCCTTTACTTTTTTTGGTTTATCATTATGATTTTTAACCGTATTGATTACTCTACGTTTGTCTCCTCTATCGGCATGTTGCAAAGCATAAATTAAGGGCAATGTCATTTTCTTTTCTTTAATATCTATCCCTAGTGGCTTGCCTATTTCCTCATTTCCATAATCAAATAAATCATCCTTAATCTGAAATGCCATACCTACTTTTTCACCAAAAAGCTTCATTTTTTCCACAGTGCCATTTTCATTTCCTGATGAGGCTGCCCCCACGGCACAGCAGGAGGCAATTAATGAGGCTGTTTTTTGTTTAATAATGTCGTAATATACATCTTCAGTAATGTCCAATTTGCGAGCCTTTTCCATTTGAAGCAGTTCTCCCTCGCTCATCTCTCTCACTGCTTCTGAAACAATTTTTAAAAGCCCATAATCACCATTGTCTACCGATAACAATAACCCCCTAGACAGTAAATAGTCACCAACCAATACTGCAATTTTATTTTTCCAAAGAGCATTTACCGAAAAAAATCCTCTTCGATAATTGGCATCGTCCACTACATCGTCATGAACCAAAGTGGCCGTATGTAAAAGTTCAATTAGTGATGCACCTCGATAGGTAGACTCAGAAATGGCACCACATGTTCCTGCTGTCAAAAACACAAACATAGGTCGCATTTGCTTTCCTTTGCGCTTTACGATATAGGTCATTATTTTATCGAGTAAAAGTACATTACTCTTCATGGAGGATCGGAATTTTTTTTCAAAATCCGTCATCTCTTTGGCAATTGGTGCCTTAATATCCCTTAAACTTAAAGCCATGTTTTTTATTGAAGCTACAATTATACTATCTTAACTTGCGATTGCAAAACATGTATTTGAAATGTTTGAAATATGAAGATTATTAAAAGAGAAAACATAGTATTAAAAGGGAAGCACGATAAACCTATTGTTATTGATTATAGATACTCACAAACTGAAAGTAAAACCCCTTTAGTTCTATTTATACATGGTTTTCAGGGGTTTAAGGATTGGTCGTATTTTAATTTGATGAGTGATTATTACGTGAAAAATGGATTTACTTTTGTAAAAATGAATTTTTCACACAATGGCACTACTCCTGAGCATCCAACAGAATTTGTTGACTTAGAAGCTTTTGGGAATAATAATTTCACCAAAGAACTTGATGACATTGAAACTGTGTTGGATTTTCTATGTTCAGAAAAATTTGAATTATACGATAAAGTTGACTTCAATAGTTTATTTATAAAAGGGCATAGTAGAGGAGCTGGAGTAGCATTATTAAAAGCTAATGAAGATGCTCGCATTAAAGGAGCAATAGCATTGGCATCAATCAATAATATTAGAGACATTTCCCCAAAAGAACCCGTTGAGCAATGGGAAAAAGATGGTGTATTATTTTTTTACAACCCTAGTACAGATCAAAATATGCCCATGTATTATCAACTCGAAGCTGATATATTGAACAATGAAAATCGCTTTAATATTGCTAATGCTGTAAAAAGGCTAAATAAACCATTACTAATTATTCATGGTACAGATGATGAATTATTCCCAGTATCAATGGCATACGATATGCATACTTGGAAACCAGATGCTCAATTAGTAATTATTGAAGGGGCTAATCATGTATTTGGAGGAGTAAACCCATATATATCTGATGAAATGCCAAAGCATGCACTTCAAGCAATAAACGACTCCATTGAGTTTTTAAGAAGTTAATTTCTTGAAAATCAACTGCAAAAATTAGCTAAAGCAGAAATTGTGGTTTTGTTAATGTATGTTTAGCAATTTTAAATGCTATAATTATCTGAACATTACCAAGGGATATAAGCTCCTATGGAATACATTAACTGTACTGGAGGATGTTCAATATCAACTGGCCATGCAGGACCTTTTTCTAATGTTGCCCCTATGCCCATCTGAGCAGTAAACCATTTTTTCCCTCGCCAAACAAAAGTAGGTCCAGCTAAACTCTGTGTATATGAATCATTCAATCCTTGATGCCAATAAGCCAAGGATATAAAGTTGCTTCTTATCGATGGTTTTAAGTGAAAATTTAACCCTGCTCCATATCCAACAAATCCTCCTCCTATTTGCAGTCCTAGTCTATTACCTACCAATAACTCTAAATCAGCTCCGGCTAATGACCCTCCTCCTTGTAAAAGACCAAAAGTTATGCAACTCCTTTCATCTAGATTATTGTCCCCCTGCGAATAGGAATGAAAAATGCTGAAAAGCATTAATAATAACACAATTCCCTTTTTCATTTTATCAATTAAATAATTATTACAATATAATTTAAATAATTATAAAATAAAAGAAGAATAATTATTTAAATTTTCAATAGTAACACCTTCCAGGCATTTTCCACTTCTCCTTTTTCTAATAGGGTTTTAGCTAATAGGTGTATTTCCCCTTTACGCTTTGCTTCTTTCACATCTTCTCTATGGCTATATTCGTTAATGGACGATTCATCAGGAAAACGCTCAATATTGCCTAGTCTTCCTAAATTATTCCCTGTCAGTACGTTACTATTTCGGATGTGTTCTGGAATTTGATCTACTCCAATTCCTTTTATTGCAGTGGGTTTTGGTATTTCAAAAATAGCATTGCCTTGCGCTCTACAATACCAATTTCCTCCCATTCGTGTCACAGAATCTAACTTAAAAGGATCAATTCGAACATCATCATCTAACACTTCCTCTTTTATGTGCATTAACAGTACTTCACAAATAACTAAATTTCCTGCACCACCTTCAGTCCCCAAAGATTTTACTTCTATTACTTTACACTCGAACGATACTGGAGATTCCCCTACTCTGGGTGGTCTCACTATCTGAGAGGAAATTTGAGTTAATCCCGATTTTTCAAATTCGTTAACCCCTTTATCATATTCCATGCTACTCAGAGACATTTGTTCAACAATAGCATGATTAACTATGTTAATTACTACCTCATCGTGTACCAGTACATTTTCGAGTGTATGCTTTGTAGTATTGTCTTTTATCCTCCGTGCAGGAGAAAAAATTAAGATAGGCGGATTGGCACTAAAACAATTGAAAAAACTAAAAGGGCTCAAGTTTACGTTCCCATCTCTATCCACTGTACTTGCAAATGCAATTGGACGAGGAGCTACTGCTCCTAGCATATACCCATGAAATTTTGCAACACTTACTTCTTCGGGATTAATTGTTTTAATAGACATAAATTCCTGTTATGTTTTTTAAAATATTACTTACTAGGTAATATTTTTCCAGTCACCTCCCCAAACCCAATCCGAATTCCATTTTTAACTCCATATCCGTTCATGATTACTTCATCACCATCTTGAAGAAATTTTCGTTCTGATCCATCATCCATTTTTATTGCTTTAGTTCCTTTCCATGATAGTTCTAACATTGATCCATATTCATGGGGTTTTGGTCCACTTATAGTGCCTGATGCCATCATGTCTCCCACATTAATATTACAACCATTTACGGTATGATGTGCCAATTGCTGACACATATTCCAGTACATATACTTAAAATTGGAATGCGACACTTTTGTTGATTCACCACCCTCAGGTCGGATATACACTTCCAAATCAATATCATAATTTCTATCTCCATCAAATTCCAAGTAAGGCAGTACTTTTGGAACTTGGCTTGTACCTGCTATTTTAAAAGGTTTAATTGCATCTAGCGTAACTATCCAAGGAGAAATAGATGATCCAAAATTTTTCCCTAAAAATGGTCCTAACGGAACATATTCCCATCCCTGAATATCTCTCGCTGACCAATCATTAAAAATACATACTCCGAAAATATGGTCTTCAGCCTCTTCTGTTGTGATGGATTCTCCTAACTCAGTACTCTTGCCAATAACAAACGCCATCTCTAATTCAAAATCCATTAACTTACTTGAACCAAAAACAGGTATTTCTGCATCGGCAGGTTTTAGTTGTCCTTTAGGGCGGTGAATATTGCTGCCTGATACTACAATAGAGGAAGCTCTACCATGATATCCAACAGGAATATGTTTCCAGTTAGGTAAAAGTGCATTTTCAGGATCACGAAAAAGACAACCAACATTATAAGCATGTTGCTCACTAGAGTAGAAATCAGTATAATCTCCAACTTTCACTGGCATTAACATTTCAGCTTCTTCCATGGAAATCAATGCCATTTCACGAGCTATTTTATTATCTCTAAGTTCTGAATTATCATGTTGTAACAATTCTGAAATTCGCTCTCGTACAGCTCGTGTTTTTTCTTTACCTAAAGCAATAAAACTATTTAAAGTCCCTTGATTAAAAATACCATCTGGTAAATTCAATGATTTAAAGAATCCTTTGCTATTCAAATACACTAAGTCTAGTATTTGATTTCCAATAGCTACTCCAGCTCCAGGAGATAAATACTGCGTTTTAAAAATTCCAAAAGGTAAATTTTGTATTGGAAAGTCTGAATTGCTAGGGACTTCCACCCAAGATTTTAATATTGGATCGTTTGCTTTTATCATCTTTAATATATTGTATACTATTAGGAATTAGCTTTATGCTATTAGTTGAATTGGTTTGGAGTAGTAAATAACTACCATTTAAAGCGTTCCTCTATTTTCTTGTTCTCTTTCGATTGCCTCAAATAGTGCCTTAAAATTTCCTTTTCCAAATGATTGCGCTCCCTTTCTTTGGATAATTTCAAAGAACATAGTAGGTCTATCAACTACAGGTTTTGTAAAAAGTTGAAGCAAATACCCCTCATCATCTCTGTCAATCAAAATTCCATGTTTTTTTAATACCTCAATATCTTCATCAATCTCTCCTACTCTTTCAAGAATATCATCATAATAATTTTCAGGTACATACAAAAATTCAACACCTCTATCTCTCATTGCCGAAACGGTTTTCACAATGTTATTGGTAGCTACAGCAATATGTTGAACCCCTGCACCATTATAAAAATCGATATACTCCTCTATTTGAGATTTCTTTTTTCCTTTTGCAGGTTCGTTAATCGGGAATTTTATTCGTCCATTTCCGTTACTCATCACTTTACTCATTAGTGCAGTAAATTCAGTAGAGATATCGTTATCATCAAAAGAGATAATCTGTGCAAAGCCCATTACTTTAGCGTAAAATTTACACCAATGATTCATTTCACCCCAGCCTACATTTCCTACCATGTGATCAATATACCTCAACCCCACAGGTTCAGGATTATAATGTGATTCCCATTTTTTGTATCCTGGCAAGAAGACACCATTGTAATGATCTCTTTCAACAAATATGTGTACCGTTTCACCATAGGTATGTATTCCTGAACGCACTACAAAACCATGCTTATCTTCTTCTTTTCTAGGTTCAAAAAATGATTTAGCACCTCGCTGAGTAGTATCTTTCCAAGCTTTGGTAGCATCATCTACCCATAGTGCTACTACTTTAACTCCATCACCATGTTTATTGATATGATCATTAATTTCTCCACCTTCCTTTAATGAAGTAGTAAGAACTAAACGGATTTTATCTTGTTTTAACACATAAGAAACCTTGTCTTTCACACCTGTTTCTAAACCTGAAAAAGCTTCTGACTGAAATCCAAAAGCAGTTTTATAAAACATAGCCGATTGCTTGGCATTGCCTACATATAGCTCTACATAATCAGTGCCATTTAATGGGAGAAAATCTTCAGCTCCATCAAATATTTTATCCACACCATAAGTGATGTTCTGGATATTTTTTAAATCTTTAATCTCCGCTGCCATAATCAAATAGTTTATTTATCAATCCATGATTTATAATAATCTTCCACTTGTAATTTCATTGCATCTTCCGTAATGCTCATAGGAGCAAACGGATCAATCATTACTGCCAATTCATTCGTTTCTTTTTTCCCAATACTTCTTTCAATTGCTCCTGGATGTGGTCCATGTGGTACACCACCAGGATGTAGCGTAATTTGTCCTTTTTCAATATTATTTCTACTCATAAAGTCACCATCCACATAATACAGTAGTTCATCAGAATCCACATTACTATGATGATATGGAGCAGGAATTGAATCTGGATGATAGTCGTAC
>Ga0224506_10001568_pt1 | contig 16217 bp, 20 predicted proteins | sample SF_Jan12_sed_USG_2_FD_169108 | JGI IMG/M metagenome (GOLD analysis project Ga0224506, IMG submission 169108) | Sediment microbial communities from San Francisco Bay, California, United States - SF_Jan12_sed_USGS_8_1 | ecosystem: Environmental > Aquatic > Marine > Sediment | place: USA... | reverse complement strand
GCCATGCACTCGCTGCTGCCACAAACGAAGTCGTCAGTTTGCACGTTACTGAAGATATAGACGTAGACATTAATATTTATGCCGCTGACGGCAAAAAAGTATTGCTATGGCTGGCTTGCAATGAAGGCCGTCAGGGCGCAGAAACCCATACAGCCGAGCGCCTGGCAAGCCAGGGCATTGAAGTCTGGCTGCCGGATTTTTTAACCGCGCATTTCTTGCCACAGGGCCCTTCAAGTATTTTTAAAGTGGCGGCAGAAGAAGTGGCTGCCGTTATTGATGTTATTTATAAAAAGCACGCCGAAAAGAAACTTTATTTGCTTGCCGGCGGACGCGCCAGTACAGCGCTGTTACGCGGCATTGTTGAGTGGGAAAAACAGAACCCGGATAACACCCTAGGCGGTGCATTATTGCTTTACCCGCGTTTGAATTTACTAGAACCCGTACCGGGTACTGAGCCTGTTTATATAAAAGCGGTCGGCCAGTCAAAATTACCCGTGCTGATTCTTGAGGGTGAGCACACACCAAACCGATGGGGTCTGGCGCACCTTAGCAGCCGCTTTGCATTGTCTGCTGACTCGGTTGACTATGAGTTATTACCCAGGGTAAGAGGTTATTTTTATACCCGGCCAGACAAGACAGAAGCTGAACAAGCACTCTCGAAAAAGCTACCTGATATTATCAAAACACAGTTAGATAGATTTTAGGGTTTATAAAGTGAAAATATTTATGCATATTTTATTTTCTGCTTTTATGCTTTGCAGTTTAGCGGTTTCCGCAGGCACACTAAAAGCATACAACGGCAGCCTTATTTCACCTTCATTTACACTGCAAGATATGGCAGGAAAATCACACAACCTGAAAAACTATCGGGGCCAGGTGATTCTGGTTCAGTTCTGGGCAAGCTATTGCGCACCATGCCGCACAGAAATGCCATCGATGAACAATCTTCAGAAAAAGCTAAAACAAAAACCGTTTAATATTCTGGCCATAAATATGGCTGAAGAAAAAGCAGACATTACAAGGTTTGTTGCTGATGTAAAACCAGCATTTACGATTTTGCATGATGTCGATGCCCGTGTATTACAACAGTGGAAAGTCTTCGCTGCACCAGCGAGTTTTTTGCTGGACAAGAACGGTGAGGTTAAATTTGTTTTATATGGCGCTGTCGAATGGGACTCTGCCGATATTATAAAAACGATCACGCAGTTGATGAAATAAATAAACGCAAGCGGATCACAGTCGCTCTCTGGCTGATAACAACCATTCAGGCTTTAAACAGTGCCATCAGAGCAGCGCTAATCCCACCAATACCCTCACACAGCTCAAACTACTAAGAATTTTTTTACTGCTAATATTTTTCTTCATCATATACAACTTTTATCAATCGTATATAACACAAGATTGTTTTACCGCTCTCTTACTGGGCAGTAACCAAGGTTTAATGCTCAATATCAGACTTCTTCAGCCTACCTGCCAATAAAATACTTCTATACCTAAATAAGAGCATATATTGAGCTAACTCAATACGCATTAGAAAGAAATAATATAATAATAAAGACATATTCTAAGACAAGATTGATATTTTTTTAGCTTTCATTAGAAGGAGTACTGTCATGATAAAAGCCGTAATGGGTTTCATAGTGGGTGTTGTTTTTTTTGCCATAGTAGGCTGGAATATGGCCTCTGAGCTGATGCTACGGGAGGTGGCAAGCCCTTTCGGGGTTGAAGAAACGGCAGCACGAATTCAACGAAACATTCAATCCTTATCCGCTAATGGCTGGAGCCTCTCCGGTCTGCGCAATCCCGCAAGAGCGGTCGCAAAATCAGGCACCAATGTGCCACCTACCTTGCTGATCGAAGCCTGTAGTACTAAATACTCTGGGCCGATTCTGAAACAGGGCGGCACCCGCATTTTATCAATCCTGATGCCTTGCACCATCACCGTCTATAAAAAAGATGATGGTAAAACCTATATTGGACTGATGAATTCAGCACTGATGGGCAAGATGTTTGGCGTCGGTGATGTCATGGCCAAGGTTCAAAAAGATCAGCAACAGTTTGTTACCTTTGATGCGTCAAAACCGGCGCCACCTTTAATCAAGGTTCGCCCTGGCGGCGGCGGTAAAGGCGGCAAGGCGGATGATGGATGTTAAGAATAACGCTAATAATAATCAGATTCTTCTCCATGAGGGGGCAATATGTTGACAATAAATAAGAAAACTTTATCACTGGCCAGCGCCTTTATCATGAGTCTTGCACTTAACGGTACGATACAGGCCGCTACTGCAAAGGCTGCTGATAAAGCCACTGAACCGGCAGTAGCCGCCGATGTCTTTGACGTTGCGGTTGAAGCCAGAGGCAAAAAATCCACAGCTGATCATTCCAAGTTCAAGGCATTACAGGCTAATTTCAAAGATGGCCCTGCCGTCACCAAGGCCTGTCTTAGCTGCCATACCGAGGCATCTAAACAGCTGCATAAAACAACTCACTGGAGCTGGGATTACATCAATGCCGATACTAATCAGCATCTGGGTAAGAAAAATGTCATCAATAACTTCTGCACCTCTGTGCCGTCAAATTACAAATTTTGCTCTGCCTGCCACATTGGTTATGGCTGGGAAGATGAAAAGTTTGATTTCACGGCTGAAGAAAAAGTCGATTGCCTGGTGTGCCATGACACCACCGCCAGTTATAAAAAACTGCCTGGTCTTGCCGGACACCCTAACTACAAAACCATTGAATGGCCTCCACATTCCGGCAAATTTAAAGCGCCGGTCGACCTGCAACGGGTTGCTAAAAACGTTGGCAAAACCAGCCGTGCAACCTGTGGTGCCTGTCACTTCCGTGGCGGCGGTGGTGATGCGGTAAAACATGGCGATCTGGATAGCTCATTAACCAATCCTGAGCGTTATCTGGATGTGCATATGGATGCGAAAGGACTGGATTTTTCCTGCTCTAAATGCCACACCAGCGATAACCACGAAGTCGCGGGCAGCCGTTATAGCCCGACCGCTGTTGATGAAAAAGGCACGCTGATTCGCGGCAGTAAAGAAGACCGTAATGCCGCGACCTGTGTTGCCTGTCATGGCAATGTGCCTCATACAGGTGAGTTTGAGAAAATGAATGCGCATACCGACAAGCTGGCTTGTCAGACCTGCCATATCCCGGCTTATGCTCGCGGGCCCAAACACACCAAAATGTCATGGGACTGGTCAACACTGGGTGATCTGGATGAAAAAGGCGGACGCAAACGTGTACGTGGCAGTGAAGGCGGTATTATTTACGACAGCAAAAAAGGTGATTTCACCTACGAACGTTATGTCATTCCTGAGTACCAGTGGTTCAACGGCGGGGTTGAATACACCTTACCTGATACGGTGTTCGATCCAGACGAAGTGCTGAAGATCAATTCATTTAAAGGCAGCCCGGATGATGGTAAATCACGCATCTGGCCAACCAAAGTGTTCCGCGGTAAACAGATGTATGACAAGGTTAACAACACCCTGGTGATCACCAGTCTGTCTGATGACCCCAAAACAGCACTGTGGAAAAACTACGACATCGAAAAAGCGGTAACCGCGGGTATGAAACACGCCGGCAAAGCCTTCAGTGGTGAAGTAGGCTGGATTGAAACAGAAATGAGCTGGCCCATCACTCACATGGTGGCACCAAAAGAAGACGTGGTTGAATGCCACCAGTGTCACCGTGAAAACGGTCGAATGGCAGGCATTGAAGGTATCTATATACCTGGCGCGAACAACACACCATGGATAGACAAACTCGGGTTTGCGATCGCACTGCTGACTTTAATCGGAGTCTTAGTGCACGGCCTGATCCGTTATGTAATGTTTAAAAGAGGGGGCTAAGACAATGGCTGAAAGAATTTATATATTCAAACGTTTTGAACGTTTCTGGCACTGGTCTCAGGCTCTGTTAATCATCTTTATGCTGATAACAGGCTTTGAGGTCCATGGCTCATATCAACTGCTGGGTTTTAAAACAGCAACCGAAGTTCACACTATGGCCGCATGGACGCTGGTAAGTCTGTGGGTATTTGCCATCTTCTGGCATGTCACCACCGGCGAATGGAAACAATATATTCCTACGATGGAAAAAGTGGACAAGATGCTGAAGTTCTATCTGACAGGTATCTTCACGGATGCACCGCATCCGTTTAAACAGACGACTGTGCGCAAGCACAATCCGCTGCAACGGCTGGCGTATCTGTTCGTACTGGTTTTCATTAACCCGTTGATCTGGACCACTGGCTGGTTCTACCTGTTCTACAGCTCCTGGGCTGACTGGGGATTTGGCTGGCTTAGTCTGGAATATGTTGCATTATTCCATGTCATTGCCGCCTTTATGATGCTGATTTTTTTTATCGCTCATATTTATCTGGCAACAGCCGGCCATACTGTAACATCGCACATCAAGGCGATGATTACTGGCTGGGAAGATGTTGAAGACGATGAGTCAAAAAAAAATAAGTAAGGAGCACTAAACAGATCTTATAACATTAACGAGGGTCTGAATTTTCAGACCCTCTTTAGATAAATAAAATGAAAGCCTATGAATCTGATTCACTACAGTTTGTTAATAAGCCTGCTGCTGTCTAAAGCCGTAATGGCTGTCGATATGGAATCAATACCCCATGTCAGCGAAAAAGCATCCGGCAGTTTTAAATACGATTACCTTTACGCCAATGCCCACAGAGCCTTTGCAATCGCACCGGGGGGAGCCTGGTCATGGGTGGCCGATAAGCCCACAGAAGCTGCAGCAAAAAAAGCCGCATTAACATCTTGCCAGCAATATACACAACAAAAATGCATGCTGTTTGCAGTCAACCAGCAGGTTGTTTTTAATTATACTGACTGGTACACATTGTGGGGCCCGTACAAAACAAAAAACCAGGCCCGTCAGTCTGCCAGCGGCATTTTATTGGGGCAGAAATTTCCGGACCTTGAATTCACCGACCCCGCCGGTAAAAAGAAATCCATTCACAAGTTAAGAGGCAAGCTCAGTTTTGTACATTTCTGGGGCAGCTGGTGTCCGTCATGCGGTTATGAGTTCCCTGCTATTATGGATATGTATCGCATTATAAATGATCTTATGCCTGGCCAGGTTGAGTTTGTTATTTTACAGGTACGCGAATCCTTTAAAACGTCTGAAAAATGGGCGAAAGAAAACAGCGTTGAAAGACTGCCGCTGTCTGATTCCAGCATTAAAAACGAAGATGATGACACGCTTAACATTAATGGCGGTCAGACCATTAAAGACAGGCAGATTGCCAAAGTCTTTCCGGCCAGTTATGTGCTGGATAAAAATGGCATAGTGGTGTTCTCAAATATGGGTTCGATCGATAACTGGACCGAGTATGTCAATTTTTTCAGACACACCGCGCAGCATTCAGGAAAATAAATACGCGTATATAATGACTACTGATACAAGGTCACTACTGCAATGCCCATGAAACTACTTTCTAAACTGATTAGCTTCAGCGGCCTTAAAAAAACAGGCACTGAGCCCGTCGATCAACAGCGAATCACGGATGATGAACTCAATCAAGCGATTGATCATGTGGTTGACAGTATCTATGAAAAAATTCGTTATTATCCCGCTTATAAGAAAATACTGGGCAACAGTGTTCTCACCTCTTTAATTTATATCGACAAGCTGATTGAGAGTATTCCTGGACCCTTGCAAATCAGTAATAAAACCTTCTCAACTCATGCAAAAATCAGAAGTTATTTTTCAAGCCTTTCGACGATGCATGAAATTTTTAATAACAGCAGCGAACTAAGAGATTTCGTTAAAGAGCCAATGAACAGCAATCTGGATGAGGTTTATGCATTACTCTGTATGCATGCAACAGAAAAAACAGTCTTTGGCATGACACTACAGGATGACATTATTCAGCGCGATGTCAGACAAAAAACACTGAACTTTACCGATCATAATATTCTATCTCCGGCTGCAACTGAGCATGAAGTACGCAATGGCATCAAACAGTGCATATTCGATGGCCTGATTACCTATGCGTTGCAACAAATACTTAAAGTTGAGGAGCGTAAACAGGGTCTAACAAGCCAGCGCAGCGCATTAAAAGCCAGACTAACAGCAAGACAGTCTGAAGCGGGTGGCCTGAACCAGTTACTAGCCACTGCCTCTGGGAACACAGAGCCAGACATAGAACATCTAATTCAAGAGAATGAAAATAAACTCAGCCAGTTACCCGCCAGCTGGGATACACCGAAATATTATATTGAAATGATAAAAGAGATTCTGCAACAACCCGAGCAATTTATACGTATTTCATCAAAATCTTTTAACCTGAGCAAAACAGGTGTAACAAGCACGGCGGCGTTTTCAGAACCGGCAGACACGATTGCTTTCAATGAAATAGTAATTTCCAATGTGCTGCAACGAGTCGTTGAGATTGTGCGTTACCCGCGTAATGACATTCGTGAAAAACAAAAATTTCACTCTCAATAGACACCAAAATCGCGGTTAAAATATATAGATATTTGCTTTGCTTTATTAACACATGATATTGCGCACACCCGGAACATGCGGAATGACTACGCAGCTTAACTTTCGTCACTCTGGCGCCATGTGCTAGCCGCATTATCTTTATCTGTTTTAAAACGCTTTATCTGCAGCTTCTTTCATCAAGCCTCTCATTGACACATATCAATGTATTTGCCTTAAAATTATGTATCAATAAATATGCTTATTGCGCGTTATTATAACGAGGCCTGCAGTCCCTGCTGATGCTGGCCTGACCTTGCACCTGCCAATAAAGAGGTGATTTATGATGCCGGATAATGCCATCTTCTCTCGCACGATATTTCTGTTTATCAGCCTTGTTTGCACATTAAGCATCAGCTTGATCGCCTGCGACAGCAGTAGCAGCAGTAGCTTAGGCGCTAATGATAATGACAGCAGCGGTTATAACATCACCGTCATGGTAAGTAACCTGAGCGGTTCCAATCTGGTTCTGCAAAACAATGCTGGCGATAACCTGAGCATCAACAGTAACGGTAACTTCAGCTTTCCAACACAGCTTGCCGACAACGCAGACTATAACGTCACCGTACTCAGTCAGCCGGAGGCACCTTTCCAGTATTGTTCAGTAACAAATGGCAGCGGTACAGTCAGTGGTGCGGATGTCACCGACGTCATAGTAGACTGCAGATCAAACCTCACCGCCTGCAGCAGCGGAGCTGTACAATACAACCATTTATACAGCAGCGACATTGCCGGCCTGACACAGCACATTACGGTGACTGGCACGATCCCCTTTATCTGCGACGCCAGCTACAACATCAGTGGCAGCAGCACCGCGACAATCGCTGTTTCAGGTCAGCTGACCTCGGCAGATGAAACTTGTAGCTGGACGGCTACAGCCGACATGGCTGTGACAATAGATGGCGTGCTCGCGGGCGCATTGCTGACGGTTAATTTTGATGAAACCTGGTACATCGGTTCACCTTTTGGCTCTGGATTATGCATAGACGCCAGCGACGGAAGCAGCAGCGCCTTCATCTACCCTCATATTGAGACGCAGATTGTGCACAGCATCGATTTCCCAGCGATAAATGGTTACAGCTTAGAAAGCCCGGCCATGGGCCCGGGTGCTAGCGGCTCATATATCTGGAGCATTTCGCTGATCTAGCATTGTTAACAAGCAGCACCCTGCACGCAGAGCATTGCAGCCATGCCGGACAGTATGCCGTCAGATAACAGGGCAGCAGCAAAGAGCTGATGGCTGCCCGCATTGCTCAGGACAATATTTTTTTAAAAGCCGTTTCATGATTTTCATAAATAAAGTGTTTTTGCGATTTCGCCATGCCGGCATCAGACTGCGCAGCAGTAATTACTTGCCAGTTTCTGCCTGGCAAAGACACTCAATCAGCCGTTCAACCTGTTGCCGGCAACAGCCACTACCCATCGTCGCATAGGTCTGTTGTTTAATCGCGTCAACAGTTGTCGCCCCATTGACGATAGCTTTGATTATATCCATCTTAACAACCTGATTACAGACACACAGATCACGGTTTAAATTTTTCTTTAACACAGCCGGAAGTTTTTCCAGCGCATTTTCGAGCGCATCAGTTTTCACATCTGTACCATTTCTCTTTGCAGACAAATAAACAAAAAAGCCCTGGACTATTTCGTTTAGTTTGTTGGTTGATACGCACCTTAGCAGCCAGCATTGCTTTATCCGCTATAAAGATCATGCGCGCTCAGAACACTGCTTTATAGAACGCAGGTCTTTACTGCCTGCCGATACCACTGACCACTGTTACTTCTGATAATATTTCTACCACATGAAACCCATCATCAGCTGATTCGTATTGAATTCTCTGTCTTCAATAACACTGCGAACCGAATTTAACGAAAAGATAAGTCGCGTTTTATTGCCATATAAAGCTTTGCTGTAACCAACGCCAATCAGCCTGGATGAACCAGAGCCATCTCCGACCCTGAAGATTTCATAAAACTGATACTCTGCCGCTGCACTTCCCGCATCACCACGAATAAAAAAACCATCACCTATAGTCTCGCGAAAAAAATAAATTGCGCTGAGCCCATTATAGTCAATAGTGTGACTGATAATACCAGAACCTGATACAGATCGTACGCTGTCAGATGAAATATTTTTAACCACCCCTAACAGCATTGACGTATTAAAGACAGGCCAGTAAAAACCCACATCAATTGCAACCGTGACACGTGAAACACCATAATAATCTTCTTCAGCAACGATAGCCTGCTCAACCGAGTCCGGGTTTTGTTTATCCGCCACACCGATGCTGGCATTAAAATACCAGTCTTCAGGCTCAGCCGCCAGGTTCGTTGAAAGCAGCAGTGTTAACAGTGAAACCAAGATTGTTTTTTTCATCATTAAATCCATTTAAATTAAAATAACACTTATTCACCGTCATAAAACAACAGCCATAAGCACACATTTTTCTTACAAACCAGTTCGTTTGACATTATCATTTTAAAAGCCAGAGACTGCTAACAGCATATCGATTGCCCGCTACTGTCAGCGGCAGTAATTTGTTTGAGCTTCATTACTCCTTTTCCAGCGGCAGCCAGGTTTGTGTTCGGTAGAAAAACGACACATAACCCCTGACAGATAACTTGCCATTTTCAAGCCATAACTTACACGCATAGACTGTACCACTGTCGGGATCCAGTATTGTTCCATCAGCCCATACCGTGCCTTTTTTAACCAGGCCATTGATAATAACCATTCCCAGTATTTTCTGGTTCTTATTGTCACCTTCACATTTTTCACATCGCGGATCTAAATTTTCACCCGGCCCTGGAAAAAATCTGACCACCTTTGCAAACAACTTGCCATTTAACGCATAAAGTTCAACGACTGACCTTGCTTCGCCTGTGACATCATCGATTGTCTTCCACTTGCCGAAAACTTCCGGCTCTTTTGCAACACCGGTAACAGGCAGCAAAATAGCCGTGACCAGAAAAAGCAATGTCAGTCTGCGCATAACCAGTCCTTTATCCCGATGCCAGCAACTATTTGTCTCAGACGCGCTTTTCAGATGCTGTGTCGAAGCATCACGCGCTGTTATTATGTGAATTTTTTCAGTCGTATTATTATTCTTTAAGGGCCATGGCTGCCATTTTCATCGTGCTCTCAAATGATTCTGCGCCCGCGATAAAACAGCCGTTATGGCAAAACATGGCATCATCAATACCGGTCATTTCTTTAAGCGCATCATCAGACAAGCCGGCCCATTGTTTAGGCAGCGACTTTCTGTCTTCGAACGAACCAGGTTCAATCGGTACGGTTTGAATCCGCCACTGGCCTGTCTGGGAAGGGTATACCACATAGAGTGCTTCTTCTGACAAGGCGTGTACCGTTCTTTTCCATGGCGTATATTTTTCTAAGACAATCACTCTTGCATCTTCTGCATTCTCAATTGCCGCCGCCACAATTTCTTTTGCACTGATGCCGCCGTTAGCCGATGCTATAAAACGTGTTAAAACGCGCGATGCAAAATCAACCGCTTCATCAAAACAGCTATCAAAGTGACTCTCTTCTTGCCAGGTCGGGTTAAACATTGAAATGGTCTGGCTAAGGCTAATGCCTTTAGAAACACCTTCGACGTGTCCACAATCGATGGCATCAATGGTTGATACCAGCCCGGCATCAACAGCATTGGCGACATCCTGATTACCCTGACAAATTTGCAGTCCATATTTCTGCCAGATTAATCCAAACGAGGAGTACGGAATGCCGTTCTCGCGCTCGCCAGCACCACCGCGTTGATGATGATCAAAACGGTCAGTATCCGGATCGTATTCACCGCCCACATCAATCACAATATCTGCACTGGCAATAAGCTTTAAATCACGTGTGCGAATCAGCTTAAAACCGGGAAATATGCTCTTGCATGCTGCGATACTAAAAACATCATCCGCATGGAAGTTGCCGTTATGGGTTACTATGGTTTTATCATTCATTTATTTTGTATCATGTAAGGAAAAGAGGATAGGGGGTGCCGGTTAACTTTAGTATATTTCATATAGTTATAAGCAAAACAGTATGGCCTATTCTATATGAAACAGCAGACAAAATCAGCTGGTTTTTTCCAGCCAATATATCAAGTATCAGCACATGAACAAGCCAGCCTGTGCGTTTCAAGCGCCATGCAGGCGGGCTTAAGGCACAAACAGCAAAGCCAGAGTCAGCATGCCCGCTGTTATATTCATTTTTAAACTATCAACGCCAGCTGATGCAGATCGAAAACGACACAGCAAACAGCCACTAAAATGCGCGTCATTGTTTCATCTCACTGACGTCAATCAGAACTCGTAAGCCAGTAAATAAAACACAACTATCACCACCGCTACAAACACATTCCATTTGAATTCATGTCTTTTGACTTCCTGCCAGTAGCCTTCTAGTTTGTCATCCTTTAATTCTTCATATTTTCCGGAAGAAAAATACTTTTGCATCGGCGATTTGCTGAGGTCCTTATATGCTTTAATATAATAGTAACCGCCCAGCTCAGTATATTTTTTTGTATAGTGCTTCGCGAAATATTCTTCCAGGTCTTGGCGTGCATTTTGCAATTTCATTTTTTCTACTTTACTTAATCGTTAAATTTAAAGACTGACAACCGGCTCGATTTCTCTTTTATCAACCGAGCCTTTAGTTTTTAAACTCGTTCTCTTGAATCATACGCAACACCGCTGATGATACTTGCCACTAATAATGGTATGGCGAGCAAAAAGCTGTTTAAAAAAACATCCGCGCTTGCCGGCGCAAAGCAATACGCCGCGACAACATGACCAACAACATTAAAAAGTCCGTTTGCCAGGCATATTAAAAAAACAAAAGGCCAGGCTTTGCATAAATAATACTGGGTGTTTGCTTTTACATGTTTACGCCACCATGAATGGCGCGAGTTTATTCCAAGCCCGGCTATGCCTGCGAGCAATGCAAGCGTGGGTGGCCCGATGCCACCACCCACCAGCAACAGCACAACAGACAGCATTATCTGCACTAAGCCAGCGTTGTTTTTATCCAGGTATGCTATTGCATACACAAGCATAAACAAAGAAACAAATAATGTTATTACGCCCGTATAAAACATATCAGGAATGATAGTGATGGCCGGGTCACCATCAAAATACAAGGCTATCGGCCCTTGTGTCCAGGACGATACAAATATACCTGCAGGCTCTACCGAGCCCTGTAACACCTCGCCAACCCCATGAACCATGCCACCTAAAGCAGCCAGAATTCCAAAGCTCATGGCTATCGACTTTGCTGCGCTCATATTAAAGCAATTAGAATCTTCCATAGATTTCTCCTATCCATTGCTAGAGATCATTAAAAGAAGTGCAATATTTATCAGAACCCCATAACCCCCCCCTGATTATCCTGCCTTTTACAGCCCATCGCAGGCAATAACAAATAAGACGATGGATAAAACAACAGCGCAGTTAATGCCAGCTTTACGCTAGCATATACCTTATGCCCGCAACAACAAAAACCACAGTGACAAGCGCGTAAAGTATTTCAGTTATTAGTCTGGTTATTCGTACACTAGTGAGCGTTGACAGAATCAGAAAATGATCGGCCAGGTGAAATGGGGCTGCCGCTGACAAACGCCCCCGGCTATCACTTCATTGCAATACACAGGTCAATAGTAATAGAGCATTTTACCGAAGAGCAACATTGCTAGTTTATGTATTTCGCCAATGCCAGCTCCGTAACATCTGCGCTGTTTTCTAACCGCTGCAAATTAACCATTGCAATTTTTGCATCTTTATTCGGCGTTTTTTGCGTTTTCTTAATAAAGCCGTGCAACAGCACAATATCGTTCTGCGGTGTTTTTGCAAACATAAGCCGCGCCGACTCCTTACCGCAATCTACCCGAAGCTTATAAATAGTGCCATTATAACCCCATATTTTAGGCTTCAGGATTTTCAAGCTATTGCTCATATTAACAGCATTAACCTCAACATAAGCCTGCAGCTTTTTACAGATTGCCGCTGCCAGTTTGCCAGAGACGGCATTTAAAAAAAGCTCGAACTCAGACTGGGCATTGTACACTTGCAGGATTAGTATTTTCATCAGATAAAAAAGATAAGCTAAAAGCGATTGACTCTAATATTGGATCTAATTACTTTTTGATCCGGTTAATTTAATTAACCCAGTGCAGGATAAAGAACAACCAGCCGAGGATAAAAAACAGACCGCCGAGCGGTGTAACAGGTCCAAATATTTTCTTTTTTGTTAACGCTAAGAGATAAAGCGAACCACTAAAAAAGACAATGCCAACAACGAAACATATAAACGCCCAGGTTAAAAACGTGCTTTCATCAATATTACTTGCGATCAGCGACAAACCAACTAAAGCTAATGCAAATGAATGATAAAACTGATAGTCCACACCCGTTTTAAAAGCGGCCAACATTTCTGCTGATATTTTTTTCTTTAAACCGTGAGAGGCAAAAGCCCCCAGCACGACAGATAAGCCAGCAGATATACCGCTGATAAGCATAATGAGTTTTGACATATTACAAACGTATTCCTCTAAACAAACAACCAAAAAATCTTGCTAGGCTGCATTGCTTACCCCACCTGCGGACATAATGCCCAGGCATCAGCCAGCAGCAAAACCAATCCGCTCATTAAGCTTTTTTAACGCCTGATTGGCGCAGGCCGCATCTTTTTCACCACCCGGTGCGCCACTAACACCCACAGCACCGATATTGTAACCGCCAGCCACAATCTTGATACCCCCATCCATGACAATCAAGCCATCAATATGGTTAAGCTCCTGCCGGATATCATCACGGGCTTTTTTAAACTGGCCACTATTAGTCCAGGCCATCACCGTCATATTCGCCTTCCGCTGTGCCACTTCCAGTGTAAAACGAGACGCCAGATCATCACGCAAAGCAGCACGCAGCAAACCATGACGATCAACCACCACAACACTCACATGATAACCATCTTTCCTACAGGCCGTAATGGCTTCATTGGCAATATCACGCGCTAAATCCATGCCAATATTGGTTTCATTAATTGCATCCTCGGCATAAGCAGGTATGCCAATACAGATAACAGACAAACTAATTAAAAACCTGATAATAACCTGACGTTTCATAAACCACCTCATTACTCAAAGTCACATCTAAACAATGAAAACAGAATAGAATGTACTATTTCAAAACACAAGATACAATTAGCCTCAGACAAGATATTCGTGCAGCCGTCAGTTTCATAGCTAGCTGTAGTTTGTTACTCATTCCTGGCTGCAAGCTAAAAACACTCTTATTATTTAATTACTTCCTGCAAAATAAATTTCGCATTCAACTCACCAAGAAAGGCCCTGGTTTCATACTCAAACGCAACACAATTTCCCGCTTTAGCATGAACCCGTACATCATCAACTGTCAGACAATAATAAACATTTCTTTCGCATCCATTACAATATCTAACACTTTCTTTTTCTGTAACATCCAACCTACCCCATGTTTTAGGGCACATAAACTCAAAACCAACATTACAATTTAAAATTATTTTTTCTGAAATCATCACAAAACACAAATAATTATCATTTTTCATCACCCTTTTATATGCCAGCTGGTATTCTTTTTTCAGCTAAGCCACGAGCTAAATACTCCATACAAAATTTAATGCGTTTTAAGAAACTCTTCCAGGTCTTTACGTGCATTGTGGGTAACCTGATAGGCATTTCTTCCTTCCGTTAGTATGAAGTGCTGAAGATGATAATCAGGCATATCTACTTTCCTCATTTTCGATGGCCAGAATTTTTTCGAGTAGGTTAATCGATAAAGCATTTTTTGCAGCTTACTGCTTTGCTTCGATAGAGCAGAAAGCTTCCTACCTATTCTTTTAATCTTTGTCCGCACCGCATTTGATTTACTGCGTAAACCTTCTAACGAGACCTGCAGATTATTATCAATCATACCCGGGGTTTCCATCATGATCACCAGGTACTGCTGGTCTTTTTCCAGCGCATATAAATCACGGTGCAACTTTGAAAGCTGATCAACACTGTACTCTTTACCAGAAGACACTTTGACAGTATCCAACTTTTCCAAAAAAACCTGAAAAACCGCGCCAAAGTCTTTCCATGACTGCGCATTAGCTGTCTGAATAAAAAACAACAAAATAAGTGATGTGACTAGTTTAAATTTCATTAACCACCAATTTTTTTATTCTCAGGTGCAGCATCATCTACATGCCGTATTATATAGGCCCAGGTTGACGAGGTACAATCGCCCCCCCCTTAAGCTACACGCCAGCCTACAAGCCAGTATTAGAGTTGAGATATATTAGAAACAATTACTCTATGGCCAGATTGTTGAAGGGACGTTCACTCTGACACCGATTGTTTCACTCCGCAACCTTTAATTATGCTCACCTTTGTCGCGTAGAAGGCTTCGCGGCTTCGATATCCTCATGAACCTGCTGCGTCGATCGTTCATAAACAATTTCGCGCCCCATTACATTACCAGCATAAGCCAGTTTATTAGCAGTAGGTCCTAACTCACATTTAGTACTATGAATACCCTCTCCAACCATAACCTCAATCTTATGTTCTGTTTTTCGATAGACAAGCACATCAAGTGTTTTATCACTTTCTGTAATACGTACAGTAATTATTTCATCCTTCATAACAAAACGCCTTTTAAGTTATCAAAAAATAAGACACAAACCTTACTAACACACCCAATATTACATAACATAAACATTAGTTAATTAAGGCCGAGTAATCTTCAATCTAATGTTTTGATATGTTGACTTTATTCTATGTTGTTAAGGTGTATCATGTTAATTTTTACTACTACTTTTTTTTGCAAATCAATCGTGACCAACCCAATTAATCACCTATTGATCGACATGAGCCCTTATTCTCTTAGTTGAGCAGCCGCTAGCTGCTTAGCGTTTCGTTGATGGACCCGGGCTTTATTGTACGTAGCCAATAAAAACCACCGGCAGACGTTGCGCTTAATGCGAGTATAATCACAACAATACCTGTTAAGGTTAAAGTTGAGTATTCCATCGCAGAATACATCATACTACCAACTGTAATTATTCCTACCGCAAAACAGTGAAGCCATACTTTTATATTGGTAGCCTTATTAGCAATGCTTGCCGTGATATATCCACCGACAAACATCGTAAGTATAAATACAGGAATACCAATTAAATACCTGAACAATCCCGCAATGTCATTTAAAAACGGGAAATTAGAAGCCAGCGAATTATAACCAACAGCAATAAATATATAGGTCAAACCCAGCATAAAAAAAGCAAATAAAATAAATACACTGCCCGCAACAACCGCTTTTAGACTTCTCATTGATAGCACCAAATCACCTAATAAATTGATATTAACATATCATTGAATTTGAGATTAAACATGTTCGTTGTATAAAATAAAACCCCTCCATTAGCTTTTATTAATATTGCTAATGTGGGTTCATGTTAATTTTACTATTCCTTTATTGTAAATATATCGAGCCTGACGCTACTGACTCTTACCGTTATTTTTACAGACGAACTTGACTTACTAGTTAGAAGTTTTGCATTTGATAACTTGAATCACATAATAACCGGTTGATGTAACATGCAAAATAACTAACACTTTAGCCAACCAACATGAAATCACACTACCTGCATAGGCACTACT
>Ga0224506_10001567_pt1 | contig 16218 bp, 12 predicted proteins | sample SF_Jan12_sed_USG_2_FD_169108 | JGI IMG/M metagenome (GOLD analysis project Ga0224506, IMG submission 169108) | Sediment microbial communities from San Francisco Bay, California, United States - SF_Jan12_sed_USGS_8_1 | ecosystem: Environmental > Aquatic > Marine > Sediment | place: USA... | reverse complement strand
ATTGAAACTGGATACATTGCCCCGGATTGGGGTGGATACTTTCCTCCGGAATCAGGTGGACACTTTAAACCGGAATGGGGTGGACACTATGGCCGGATTTTCCAAAATAGCTCAGTTCGCATATTCATTTTAGTGTTTGTTAGCCTTATTTTTACTCTTTTTCGAGTATTGTTTCACCAATCCCACCAGTATTCGGGTCGAGATAATATTTGACCTTTTGTTTTTTAGCATTAGAATTTTCAATTCCAGAGGCAATTCCAGCTCCAATCAAACCTCCTACTATTGCACCAGTAGACACACTTTGATTACTTGGTATACCATACCCGAAAAAATAGAGTTCATAGCTTTCGATAGTCAGAGGAAAGAATTCTTTCTGATGATAAACATAGACATATCCATCAAGAGCAATTGCCCACACTTTCTTAACTTTTTGCTCTGAATCTTGAAATTTTGGAATGATTTCGAAGGTTCCGTTCCAAGGATCATTAGTTCTCTCTTTTTGTTCAATATAAAATTCATCAGTGTTAGAAGGAGAGTTATTTTTTAATTCTTCATAATCTGCATAAATGCCCGTTTTAATTTTCTCTAGAAAAATAGGGAAATTGTACTTCAGTGAATCTGGAATTTCGTCTGTTGATCCATCAGGAGATAGTGCGAGGAATTTCTCAGTGTTGGACAAATCAGCAATAGCAAGCTTTTCAAAACTCATCTTAAAAGCGTTGGCAATGTTTTTTGTATGTTTTTTGGTGACATCTGCTCCAGTTACCTCAGTAGTAAAGGAGATTTGCAGAACTCTGAATAATTGGGATTCTTTCTCCAATAAAAAATCAATTGATAGTTCACAAAAACCTGTTTCTTTAGAAAAACCTGTTTTCTCTGAGATTTTTAGAGTTCTGATTATTAATTGAATATTCTGGCCTCCAGAGGTTAGATTGTTATTAAGAAAATTTGAAACTTCCTTTTCTAAAGGGTTAGTGAAGTTGGCGTTGACTCTTACGTTTGCCATTCCTTTTTGAGTCCAACCGATATTAGTTTTATCACTTCTTTCATCGATCACCTTTGTTACGCTGAAAGGTTTATTTGAAAGCTCAATTTGTTGATCACTTAGCGTGAAAAAATGAGTTTGACCGAATGAAATATTCCAGCTAATAGCTATGAAGGTTAGGATCAAGTTGGTTATTCTTTTCATTTTGCAAAAATTAAGGCTAACGCCAAAGCAGTCGAGTAGGCAAGGGGAATTTCACCCCAAGCCTCTCACAGAACCGTACGTGATAGTCTCCCATCATACGGCTCTTGTTATACGAACTTAACACTTTAATCCAAGAATCCGAATTGCCAATGATAAAAAAAAGTAGGATATTGTTCCTGAACCCTTTTTAACCATAGAAATCCTCTTTTCAAACTCGTCTTATAGCGTTTATACCGCTTTCTTGCCCATCTCACTATGCGTTTATGCAGTAATCGGAACACTTTATGCAACGTAGATATCCTGAATTTACCATAGTAGTTGATCCACCCTCGAATCATAGAATTCAAGTGTTGGGCAATCCCTACTATGCTTTTAAAACTCATTTTCTCCAACTTTAAATCTCCTAATTTATCTGCTATTCGCTTTCTCGAACTTATACTTATCGCACAATCAAAGCCTAAAAACAATCTGCTTCTAGTTTTTGCTTTGGTCGTTCGTGGCTGAAAGGAATACCCCAGAAAATCAAATTTTACTTCTGCGTATTTCTCCTTCCTACGATAATCACGGCAATAAACAATCTTCGTTTTCTTGGGATGTAACTCCAAGCCAACTGCGTTCATTCGTTGACCGATTGCTTTAAGTGTTTGTTCTGCATGAATCTTACTCCTACAGTGTACGATTACATCGTCGGCATATCTTGTAAAGGTTACTGTAGTATCGGTTTGTTCCAGCCATTTATCAAAGCCATAATGTAGAAATAGGTTCGCCAATAATGGGCTTATTACTCCTCCCTGTGGTGTCCCTTTCCCTTGCTTTGATAGTAGTTCACCCGATTTTGTAAGTACTGGCGTGCTGAGCCATCTTGTAATATAAAGCCTTGCCCAATTCTCGGGAACATGCTTCTCTACTGCTTACATCAGTTTGTCGTGGTTGATGTTATCAAAGAACCCTTTGATGTCCAGATCTATTACCCAGTCTGTTTTCCAACAGTTCTTTCGTACCGATTCGAGTGCCTGATGGGCATTCTTGTTCGGCCGGTAACCATAGGAATTTGCACTGAATATCTTTTCCAAACGGGGTTCAATGTATTCTTTCACAACCATCTGACCCACCCTGTCACTGATCGTAGGGATGCCAAGCTTACGGACTTTTCCGTCTTTCTTGGGTATCTCCACTTCCTTGACTGGAGGTGGAAAATAACTTCCTGATGCCATACGATTCCAGAGTTTGTACAAGTGTTTCGCCCTGTTCACATCGAACTCTTCCATGCTTACTGAATCTACTCCTGCACTCCCTTTGTTGGCTCGCACTTTCTTATAAGCCTCCCATACCATCTGGCGGCTTATCGGTATTGTTCTTGTCTCATTCCATAAATTCATCCTCTTCTATGAGTTGGTAAATGTTATGACACCGTATAACCTAACCCCTTCGCTCCATTCCCATTACGCCATGGGCATCCCTTTGGGACAGGAACTTCAACACTACTACGGGTTAGTCCGCCCCTGCTCCTTGCTTCGGTATTCGGCCTCCAGGTTGTTCCTGTTGTGCCTTTCCCTTTACATCAACGAGCAGGTTCCCGAGTTCCGTAATTAAGCCTGAATAAAGGTCATGCCATCTGAATGACGCCAGTCATACGGAAAGTAAACAGGTAACCTCCGTATTCAGTGTTGCTATACACTACTTTTAACCCCGCTTCATGCTTCGTGGCTTTTGACTGGATGTAAACCCTTCTCGACACCTCATCAATGGTTCACTTTCGTTCATCTCCTTTATTCCTACCTGATTTCACTCATGGTGAAACCGTTTCCTAAACGCTCAATACCACAGCTCTTTACCGCAGCACCTTTAGGTGGTTTGAAGCTATCTCCTGTAAGACAACTCCGGTGGGTCAACCTTACAACTGGTTTCCACCATCTTAGTTACAGCATGCAGTAATTTTTGCCGTTACTGCTTCTCGGCACACCATGAAGCGGGTGGGGAAAAATCGAAGGATAAACCTCCCAAATTACACCAAACATAAGCACGGGCTTTATTTTGTGATAAATTAGTTGAAAAAAATCATAAAAGAAAGCCCGGGCGACCACGAAGGGAAAACTTTTGTTAACTGATGAACCCCCCGGCTGATTTTATGCACAAGTGTTATAGGCAAAGTACTGCCATCTGCTGGTAACTTTCTCCTCAAACGACCACCATTTTATCCATCCGGAAAGTGGCGTAAATTTTCGCTATCCGGTGGTGTCCACCGTTGCCGTCATCATGCGTAACGCTTATCAGTCCGATGGCCATAATCTTGCACAATGAAGGGTCCGGTATTGCCAAGCGAAAGGTCTACGTGCGGTCAAGTCCACCGTTGCCATCACGATGCGCTCTCACTATAATTTATTGTTTAACTTATGTAAAAAGGTACAAATAGATATTTTTTTGAATGTATATTTACTTTTCTTCTTTTATAAAGAATTGTTTTATGAAATATTATCAATTAATCATCACAACTATGTTATTTATTTACTACGGCTGTAATACTGTAGTTGAAAATCATAAAGAAAAACCGGTTTTTCTTCAAAAACCGGTTTTTGAAGAAAAATTTGATGTTCTAGACTCCGCTAAATCTCAGGAAAATACAGAAAACAAAATTCCTTTACTTGACCTCCACGCAATAAAAAATTGTGGTACAAAAGGTATAACCTCTTTTCATATGGACAAAGTCTATGATACAGAAAAATACATTGATAAAAGTATTGTTAACAATATCCTAAGTAGAATACCCTTTAATAGTTATAAGGGGGAAAATCAAAATATTAGTAAAAACAAAAGCGTAAGCTGCCTACAATGGGAGGAAACCGATGAATATTTTATGTTTACAATACTCACAATGGAGTCGTGTTGTTATGTAATGTATTTATGTGTTGCAGATACTGGCGGTAAAATGATTGTGATTCAAGAGTTAGGCCGTATTGGATTTGAGGCCGGTTTATACCGAGTTAACAGGGGAGAAAAAAAAGGGTTCGGATATTTTACAATTTATAATGAATTCACAAATTCCAACACATCTAATTATGATAGAAATACAGATCATATTATCAGTGAATATACAGAGTACAACTTGATGTTTATTAATAATCATTTTAGAATAGATACATTATACCATGATAATAAATCTGATCAAATATTAAATCATAACAAAAGACAATTCTCCGCAAATAATAATATCGGTTCCTTTGTTAGGTATGATTCATTAATTCATGAAATAAAGTTTTATCATAAATTTTCTAGTAATGAAAAAAAAGACCTTTTTACGATTTCTCTCAAAGGAAAAAATATTTTAACTGGATATGTAACCATTTCAATTACACGATATGATGGAGAATTGATATTTATTGAGGAAAATCCAGCCACATATTTAATAGGCTATCATTTTGATGGCGATGCTACTCAAGATGAAAAGGAAAAGTATATAATTGAAAGAATGAACGAATTTTTTAAAGAAGATAATTTTTCTATTCCGACTATTGATAAAAATGATAGTTATGATGAGGACTACAATGGAAATATAGATGAATGGAATGGTCTAAAGAATTCCAAATTTTCTGTTGGATTTGATTTTTTGATAGGAGAAGAAAATTATAGAAGTATAGCTTGGCTTGAATCAAAGAATAAATTGATTACATATTATTCTTGCTGTTAACAATACATTTATCAAAGCTACGAGGGTCAATGTATCAAGATACCACCTATCTATCCGTTTTCAACTTTACACAATGAAGGGTCAATCGTTACAATGCGGGAGTTTACGAACGGAAGTGTCCGGTGTTTCCGTTAACGTACACGGTGCTGTCGATTGTTCCGCGAAGATTCCGGCGTTTAATCTCTCCAACTTGCGGGCCTTGCCTATAACGCTAGGGCTACGCGTTCGTGCAAGGGAATTCAAAGGGAAAACCTCGATGTACCCGCCAAACTTGAGCCAAAGCTATGTTTGGTAATAAATTTAATCAAAAAAATACCAAAGCATAGCTTTTGGCGATTTAATTGCAATAATTTCGATAACCAACAACCCTCCCTTGCATGACGTCGTAGCTAATGTTATGGGCATGTATAGCAATTATCAGTTTGTGCAACCAGTTCAACCTGATACGTTAATGCTACACTATTTTTAACCAGCAAGAAGATCACGTCAACTAAACAGTCAGTAATTTTCCCGCCACAGACGTTAACTTAACAGCCCGAAAAATCGTCCGATATTGCCATGCGTAATTGTCCCCAGTCTACGAGTGGAAGTTCTGCGAGCGTTATTGTCCCTTGTTTACGTATGGAAGTTCTACGTGCGTTAATGTCCGATAGCCACCATCATGCGGCTCGCTTATCAGTCCATCATTGCCATGCGGTTACGGAATGCATATTCGTCCGATATTGCTGTCAACTTAACAGGCCGCAGTCGAGTCCGGTGTTTACGAGCGGAAGTTATCTCCGTGCTGAAGTTTCTGCGTGCGTTATTGTCCCTTGTTTACGGCTGAAGTTTATGCATGGGGTTAAAGTCCGACTTGCCAGTTTGATGCAGTTTACTTATCCGTCCATCGTTGCCATGCGTATATTAAATATTAAATCTAGCTTCTCGAAATTCGAATGTTATTTTTAAAATCACGAAGTCCTTTAATTAGCATAAATGTTCTCCAAATGATTATTGATGAGGCACCAATCATAATAGTTTGCTGGTTAAATACTTCAAAAATAGTTCTGAAAGTAAGATAAACATATGGTCTACTATTGTAAACTTGTCCATTCATAATAGCATCGCCTAAATAGATTCTAGCTAATATAATAAGTAACATTAACCCTATTAAACTAATATATCCTTTCCAGAGCAACGATGATTTAGGTTTTGTAATCCGAAAAGATGACAATTTGGATTTAAGGGATTCAAATATTTCAATTGCTAGTACTCTATTATTAAAATTTACATATTCAATTGAACCCTTATTTAATGTAAATTCCAACTGTTTTTTCTGATCAATATACTGAATTGAATGGATGTAATTTAGAGGAATACCCGTAAGAGAATTTGGAATTACGTTTTTGTCTAATTGCAAAGCTAAACCCTCGATGACTTTTTTACTGTAGGTAGCGAAAAGAATTGCATCTGACGTAACTACAAAAATCTGATTTTTTTCTATCCAATATTTCATCAAGTCTTCGTAAAGAATTTCCTCCTTGCCCATAACGGCCAGGCTATGCGTAGTGCGGGATTAAATACCACAATTCCTTCAGCCTACCGATATGCTTGTTAAAGTTCATTTACTTTCAATTTAGCATCAAAACCCGCATTGCGTATAGCCATTGTTGTGCTTTCGTGCTTTATTTTATTTTATTTTCGTTTTTATTCTCATTTTCTATGTCCACTAGTGCGGTGGGGCATTTTTTTAAATTTCTCTTTTCTCGGGCAGGGACTTGAAAGCTCTTTTGCAGGTTTTGGCTGTGCGTTGGCATTGTGCGACCTGCAAATGTGCTTACAAGTGTGCGCTGGCTATATTATTCCCATGTTTAAACAAGTCTCTAAGTATTTTGCTTTAATAAAATTTCCAGCAGCATATTTATTTCTATTGGCTTCATCAATCATTTTTTGAATCCATTCTGGCTGAGTGTACACGGCTTTTACCTTATCAGGATAATTATCGTATTCATCTGTAGCCTGTATGTACCAGTATTTTCCATCTGTCTTTGAAGCACATTTTTCTTTGTAGCGTTCTTCTATACCAAAAACTTCTTTCCAAGTATCAACTTCCTGCTGATGCGTTGGTGATGTCAGATTCACGTTCACATCATGTTCGGTTAGTGTATTGATATCAGGATTTGTGAAAGTCAAGTCAATATTAATTTCATAACCATTGTCCGTGTCATATGGAAAGAAAGCTCTCCTTCTGACATTGGTATTTGGATTAGTTATTGGGTCTTGTCTTAGTTTATGTGAAGAGTTGCATTCATGACACATTGGAGCCAGATTTTTGAAGTTGATTGAATTGAACGGATAAATATCCTTTGGCAGATAATGGTCATATGCATCACGTACAGTCCGATTTGGCCCTTTTATACTATTCAGTCCGCAAAATGGACATTTTCGTTCATCATTGGTAGTTACAAATTGGTCGTAATGATTGTCTATTGTACCAATTTTATCCTGAACTACTTTCAAATGAATTACACTTGTGAAAAGACTTTTGTAAAATGTAATCAGTTCGTTTTTCAATGGTTCATTTAAAGCCTGAAGAGTAGAATAGATATAAGGATTACAACCATTTTGCTGTTTGCACAAATCAAGAATATTATTGTTGTTTCGGTACGCTTGAGCTAACAAATCCTTTGTTGGTTGGTCGAACCCTTGGAAGATTATGTAAACTCTTTCAATCGGACCATACAAGTAATCTGTTGTGATTCTTGCATCATAAAATATGGCAAGTGTGATTTCTTTCAAGTCATCTGGCAACAGGTCAATATTGTAATCAACTGCTGGGTCTGCCGCACACCAAACATTTAGAAACAAATCATCCATCCACTCTTGGAGTGCATAAATGCTATGGTTTTCTATGTATTGATAGGGGAACAGCATTACTTTTTCTTTTCTAGAGCTTTATTAACAAACATTACTTTTTCTACAGAATCACCGAGTTCATCATTGGCAATTTGAATCAAAGCATCTGGATCTTCTCCATTTTCAAGACGTTCATAAAGTCTTTCATAGACTGAATTTGCAAATCCTCCAATGGTTTCATACTTCTCAAAGACTTTCAATGTAATCTGATTCACAGATGCGCCAAACGTGTTAAAACCTGGTCTATCTGCCGTTACAACTCTCGTTTTGTCATCCTTTTTAAAAACCAATACGTTTTCCTCATGGCTGTCTGAAACAATAAAAGGTGAATGAGAAGTGATTAACAATTCCCTCATATTCTTCTGCCTTGGTTGGGCTAAACAATCTCGCAAAGTAGAAATGAATTTTGCGCGCCAATCAGGGTTGAAATGTGTTTCGGGTTCATCTAATAGAAATAGGGAATTGGTGTCTTTGAATAGCAAACAAATGCCCATGGCATGCAAGTATTGGTGTTCACCATCTGAAAGTGACTTGCTCAAAATATCATCTCTCGCTCCTTGCTTTTCAATTGTAAAATCTTTGAATCGCATGATGCGTTTGTCTGAAGGTAATGTGGGAACCGTTTCGTTTACATACAAACTGCCTGAAAGATATAGATCTTGTTTTAGCTTGATATCAACTTCATATAAGTTAAGTGTAAGCAGAGTTTGAAAAGTTCTGAACAGTTCGAAAGCGTCTTCAAAATTACCTTGAAAAGCTTTCTTCATTTCACTGATTTCAATCAGTTCACCTTTTTCATTTCGCTTGTCTGGGTCAATGAAATAATCGAGATAAAGCACTTTATTCTCCGCATCAAAAAGTTGACTGGTGGCGCATTGTTTCAACTTGTCAATGGCTTTTAGTTCACTAGTTTGAACCTCTGGCCGTTTTTTAAGATTGTAGGTCAGTTCGAAAACATCTTTGTTGTCTATTTCTAATTCATCAGCTCGCAGAGCAGTTGTATTTTCTTCTGTTCTGAATTTTGCAATGGGCACATCTTGACGAATTATAATACGAAATTGTTTGATGGCTATAATGCCAATTGCGTTGTAAATCGGAGACAAGATGGCTTCATCTTGCATCAGGTAGTTAGTTAAGAAAACAGCTTGACTGTATTGATTGTCCAAATACACCAAACGCCCTTCGGGCTGTGAATACCCTGTTTCATTTCTCAAAGCATCTTCGTATTCATCATAATGAATGAATCGCATTTTGAAAAAGGGGAGACTTAATATTTCGTTCTCGCCTGATGAATAACCTACAACATATTCGGGCAGAATGTCTTTTACTTCTAGTCTTGTTAGTTCCTGCTTAGGATTTTCAGAATCAAACAATTCTTTGTTCAAGCATTTGATTACTGGGGCTTTTCCTTCTTCTTTTGTTATCTGAATATGAGCTGTTAAGTCATCCCATTTAACGCCTTCCATTTCATTGAAGGTCTTTTTTACCATCTTCCACTTTACGGGAATTCTATATTCTAATTCAAACTCATTTGGTTTGCATGAAGTTGAATCAAAAAAGCCTTTTTTATCTTCCAAATAACCTTCTTCAACGTATCCCTCTTCAACATAACTATTCTCATCAAACCCTTCTGGTTTATTGGTTAAATAAATACACTCTATATGGTAGAAGATAGCCGCTAAAGCTTCCAGTATATTGGATTTGCCACTACCATTTCTTCCTACCAAACAATAAGGCATGAAATCCCACATCTTTGATTTGTCAAAATCACGAAGGAAGTCAACTTCAAAACCTGCTTGCAGGCTTCTGAAATCGGTATTCAGTTTAAGCCTTAGCAGTTTCATTTAATACAAGTTCTATTTGTTTGGTGGATTCATTGAATTGCTGACGGATGAACGCATTTTCCTCTGACAACCATTTGAAAAGTAAACTCGCCACTTCATCATACTCAGGAACTGTTTCAAAAGGAAACTTGGTGATTTCTTCCCAAAGCTGATCGAATGTAAAGGCTTCTTTGAATTTTCCCTTTACAATTCGGTATTTTACATATTCATCCCAAAATGGAATTTCACCTTTAATTTTTAGTTCAGCTTCAAGTTGCCGAATGGTATTGTCAATCTCATCAGGTGCTCCTGTGTGCGGTTGGCTGTTGTGAAATTCTTCCAGCTCTTTATTAATCTTATCAATGACAACAACTTCCCCACTGATTTTGGGCTGAACTTTGATTGTGCCTTCAAGAACTACTTTTTCAATTAATCCCAATTCGCCTTTAAGAGCTTTATGGCTCAGTGAACTAAGCAAATTTTCAAGCTGCTTTTGGTGTAGTAAAAAGTGATTCTTAATCCTTAAAATACCTCTTACCGTTGTTTCGAAAGAATTTTGAATTTCTATTGGTGGAATAAGAATCTTGATGTTTTGTAATTCCTGTGCATTAATATTAGCCATCCCAACTATATTCCTGCATAAAGCGAAAAGAGTTGCTTTACCATGCGTAGAATTCAAATAACCCCAAACGTAATATGGATTTGCCTTTTCATTAAAACGAACTCTAATTAAGTATCCTGCGATGATCATTTCATTTTCTTCATCGAAGACTGCTGTCTTACCTACCAATTCTTTTGAGTTCGTCCTATTAAAAACGAGATCACCTTTTCTTACTAGATATTTCTCTAAATCTTTTTCTTCAACATTGATGTATTTCAGACTTTCAAAATCCCAATAACCTTCAGTGGTTATATTATTCATTCTCAGGTAAACATATTCGCCTTCTGATTCTGCTGGTTTACTTGTTCCATACTTTACTTCAGTTACTACATCTGAAATGTTTCCTTCATCGAAATCATTGGGATTAATTGAAGGCGTACCGAAGAGCTTATGGAATGTATTCTTGATGAGTTTATCTAATAGTACTATTGTTTCAACCCTACGATTCAAAGCATTTTTAGCCTTCTCAAGGACATTTGCAATTTTTTCTTGATCGTTTAAGGATGTTGGAATATGAAGCTTGAATAGCGATAAGTCATTTTTATTAAAACCTGCCTGTGCTGCACGAGCTCCAATGTTTAAAATGAAGTTCTGAAAGTCCGTTCCTGTCAACACATAATACAAGTACCGTTTGGAAAGCACTTCTTCTTTAGGAATGGTTTTGATAATTGCTACGTTGTAAGCACCAGCTAATCCAGTCAGAATTTTTCCAACAGAAGCACCATAGCGACCAATCAGAATATCATCTTCTTCGCACTTGTTCAGTTTCTTGGTGTCTTTTACATAGCCAACATGTTCTGCTTTGTCTTGGGTAAAGTCACGGATTTGAAGCATGCGTATATATCCGTCCCTTGGCTCGGTTATCCATTCTTCTTTTGGTGGTTGTGTACCCCCCTGAAAGTCGCAAACGTCCGTTAATTTATATTCTTTGGTTTCCATCAGGCAATCATGTCTTTTAAGGTTTTCAATTCTGCCTGTATGGTTTCTTCCAGTTTTTCCAGTTCTTCAAAAATAAAAGCCGGTTCTTTGTATTCAATTTCTTCAAATACCTGCACTTGATATTTGCTCATGCTCAAGTCGTAGTTGTTATCTTCTATTTCCTTTTTCGTTACAAAGAAGCATTGAGCAGTTCGGTCTGTATCAGTTTCTGCATCTCGATTTCTGTATTTGGCAACAATGTCTTGTAAATCGCCATAATTCCGAACGCCACCATCTTTAAATTTCTCTGCACGTCTGTCATTCAGCTCGTAGCCGTCATCTTTCATTTCATAAAACCAAGTATTTTCGGTTACTCCACCTTTGGTAAAAATGAGAATGGAAGTACTTACACCTGCATACGGTTTAAAAACGCCGCTTGGCATGGTAATCACTGCATTCAATTCAGCTTCTTCCACCATCTTTTTACGGAGTTGAGTAAAGGCTTTGCCTGCACCAAACAACACGCCTTGAGGTACAATAATGGCAGCCACACCACCCATTTTTAACATGGTGTAAATACGTTCCACAAAAAGCAATTCTGTTTTTGTGGTTTGCAGTTTCAGACTTTCGTTAATGTCGCCTTTGTCGATACTGCCAGTAAATGGCGGGTTTGCCATTACAATGTCGTATTGGGCGTCTTCATTGTAGGTTTTGCTCAGCGTATCTTTGTAGTCGATATGTGGATTATCGATACCGTGCATCATCAGGTTCATCAATCCAAGTCGAACCATGGTGATGTCTATGTCATATCCGAAAAAGCTTTCTTCAAGAATATGCTTTACTTCTTCCGTTAAAACAGCGGAAAGCGTTCCTCTTTCAAATCCGTCATTGTCGGTAATTAATTTGGATGGATCTTTTTGACGAACCAAATCACTTAAGATAAACTGATATGCACCGAGTAAAAATCCACCAGTTCCGCAAGCAGGGTCTGCAATCCGTTTTCCTAACTTAGGTTCTACCAAGTCTGCCATCAATTTGATTATGTGTCTTGGGGTTCTGAATTGCCCGTTCTTGCCTGCTGTTGCTATTTCACTCAACAACATTTCGTACACATCACCTTGAATGTCCTGAAAGGAATGTCCGCCTTCGTTGGCGTCCTTTTCAATCTCCCGAAATATCAATTCAATTTGCTTGATGGCTTCTACCAACAGCAATGGTTTTTCAATAATGAAAACCGCATTGGCCATGTGTTTGGTAAATGGAGAAGTACCGCCATTCAATGTTCTGATGAAAGGGAATACGTTGAAGCGAACATGCTCTAACATTTTTTCGGCAGGTGCCATGGTGCTGAAAAACGACCAACGCAATTCGTTTTTATCTCTTGGTTGTTTCGCCTTTTCTAGTTCTTTTTTAGCTTGTTCTTGTTCTTCATGCTTGAATGTTCCTCCATCTTTAACTTGATAGAGACTTTCATCCACATAAGGTATATATGTTCCACTAAAACGTGAAGTATAAGAATCACCAGTGAATTCAGCATCCTTTTCACGTTTGGCTTCCATGTCGTCTAATCGTTTCATGAAAAGCAAATAGGTAATCTGCTCGATTGCCGTCAAAGGGTTGCTGATACCACCGCTCCAGAACGTATTCCAAAGGCTGTTGATTGTTGATTTTAGATTTGCGTTGTTCTGTAACATTATGCTGCCAATAATTTTTGAGTTAAACTTAAAATTTCATCAATCTCTTTTGGATTGAATACGCCTCTGATGCCGTCTGGGTGAATCATGGTAAATGGTGATTCAATTAAATTGCGTTTTTGCAATTCACCTCTTTCTATAATGTAGTTTTTGAGTAAGTCCAAAAACTGTAACTGCCTACTGCTTAAATAGCTGTGCGCTGTGATAAAAGCCGTAAACGATTTTGATACTGTTTCAGGAAATGATTCTAGAATCTCAATTCCTAAAATGTGTTTGATAAACTGAATCAATTGAGCCTTTCTGTGATTGTAAACTCTGCGTAAAAGATCAATTGTGATATTTGGATGTTCCTCATAAAGTTCTTCAGCTAATTGATGCGCCTCTTCCTCAGAAATTTGTTCTCCGTCTTTTATCTTTTTCAAAAGAGGATTGGTTTCTGTGAGTTCATTAATTTTTTCTTCCACCAACTCTTTGTATCGGGTAATACTCACCGATTCATGTTGAGGGCCGAACTCAATAAACTCTCTTTGAGTGATAATGTCCTGCAAATTGAACTTTGCAGGGCCAAGAGGCACTACAGCAGATTCAATAAATCGCATTAAAGGAGCTAAGCGTTCAATTAAGTCATCATATTTGTCTTCATTGATAGCCGACCAAAATTGATTTGATTGCGCCTGTCTAATTAAATCCGCTTCTTTAGCTACAATGTTTATGGAAGTTGGCAATTCAGCAATGGTTTCAACAATACAATCTTTTAATGTATCAAACTTATCCGTCTCCTGATTCAGTTGAGCCAAAGACAATTCTACAATATCCTTTTCAAAGCGCATAGCCTTAAAATCTTTATCAGAAATGGTTCTTAACAATGGCTTTACTACCGTTCTCAGAAATTCGATTTTTTCATTTGTTAGATGATTCCAGAAATTTTCATCCTCCAATCGCTGTAAAACATTTTTTGCGTCCATAACCACAACAGAGTTTTGGGGCAATTCTTCAATTTGCTTTCTCAGTTTTATAATCTCACGAGATGCAATATCAGTTTCATTGATTTCTATTGCTTTTTCAATTTTATCCAAGCGAAAACCAAACAATCTAACAGGCAGAGGTATCTGTGGCTTTAATTCTTTTCCTTTTGGATTGAGCTTGAAATATTCAAAATTGTCCCAGCAATCCATGATTAGGAAAACGTCTTTTTCTGAACACCAAGATTTCATCTTGGTTGGCTCTAACAAACGTGTTCCTCTACCAATCATCTGCCAAAATTTGGTGTATGAAAAGACTGGTTTGGCAAAAACTAAATTCACCAATTCACGCACGTCAATTCCAGTATCCAACATGTCTACACTGATTGCCACTCTTGGCATATTGTTATGGATAAACTGGTCTAACAAACCACCTTTTCCGTAGGCTCTTGGGTCATCCGAAACAATAACTTTTGCCAATTCACCTTTGTATTCAGGGTAGAGGTTGTCGAAAATATGTTCAATTTCTCTTGCATGGCGTTTGCCTACACAGAAGAAAATAGTTTTTCCTGGAAGAACGCCATTTGGGTCTTTAATACATTCTTCCATGAATGTTTTTACAATCAGAGCATTCGTTCCTCTGTTGCTAACAGTTTTTTCTAATTCAGTTCCTTCATAGTTGATTTCCTCAATTTCTTTTCCTTCAAGGATTAACTTCTTCTGGTCTTCAAGTGAAATGGTTCTTTTGCTAATTCCTTCATCTTGGAATTTCGTTTTAATTTTCATCACCTGAAAATTGCTCAGATAAGGAGGAATGTTGTTTACAGCTTCTTCGTAGGAATAGGCATACGTTGGTACGCCTTCTTCACATTCAAAAAGCTCAAAAGTGTTATGATCGATTACGTCAGTTGGGGTTGCAGTTAAACCAAGCGTAATGGTATTGAAGTAATCGAGAATTTCTTGATAGGTATTGTAAATGCTTCTGTGGCTTTCATCTACAACAATTAAATCAAAAAAGTGAGGAGAAAGAGAGTTGTGTTCATCGCGAATCACATTGAGCATTGTCGGGTAAGTAGAAACATAAATCCGCCTGTCCTGTGCTATTGATTTTTCTCCAACTTTTGGCCATCTCGGTTCATTGGGTAAATGCTCTTTAAATGCATCAAGAGTTTGGTCTCGTAAAGCAATTCTATCAACAAGAAATAATATACGTTCTGCCCAGCCAGCTCTCATTAATGATTCAACTAATGCAATGCATGTTCTGGTTTTACCCGTACCTGTTGCCATTACAAGTAGAAACTTTCTTTTCCGTTTCTCTACTGCTTCTAAAACTGACCGAATTGCTCTTTGCTGATAATCACGTCCGGCAATTTTTGTATTTATGAATTCGCTTGCTAACGCCTTTCTTGATTGACGAAGGTTTTTATAGCGTTGTAAATCATCTCTTGTGGGAAAACCATGAACTTTTCGTGGTGGGTAGTTTTCTAAATCCCAAAAGAAGATTTCATGACCATTGGTGAAAAAGCAGAATGGTAAATCGCCACCTTGATTAATTTGAATGTTATAGCAATATTGTTTGGCTTGCTCTCTTCCATTCGCAGCATCAACAGAAGTTTTTTTGGCTTCAACAACAGCAAGAGGTTTTCCATCTCTACCCAATAATACATAGTCACTGTACTGGTGCCCTGCATAGGGTGTTGGTGCTTCTTGAACTAAATTTTTGTCAACAATAATGTCATACTCTAGAACAACTTGAGAACGGTCATTAATATTCCAGCCTGCTTGTTGCAAGCGGGAATCAATTATTTCTTTTCTTGTTTTTGCCTCATTCATACTTAGCTCTTATTTGAGACAATCAAATCTTTAACATCTACATCTAGTATTACCGCAATCTCCATGAGCACTTCCAATCTTGGTTGTTGTCTGTTCTGTACATAGGAGTTCACCATATTGTAACTCTTCCCCAGTTTTTCAGCTAACCAAGTCTGTTTAATCCCTTTGTCTGCAAGTACTTCCTTAATTCGATTCATTGCTGTCAAATTATTCGGTTCTAAATTACAATTATATCTCAAATAATAAGATATAAACTGGTAGTTATTATGGGTAGAGCGTGGGAGATTTGGCTCTTTTGCAAAGCTTGGGTTGTGGGTTGGCTTGTGCGGCTTTGTAAATGTGCCAAATGCGGGTTGGCAGAGAAATTTTAAAAAATGCGAAGCAGGGGCTTCCAGATTATTTGGTCTGTCCGTTTGATTCAGTCTTATATCAATTCGATTAACATTCAAAGTTCAGTTTTCTCTTTTTTGCATGAAGCACAACGCTAGGGCTACGCGTTCGTGCAAGGGAATTCGAAGGGAAAAACTTTGATATACCCGCCAAACTTGAGCCAAAGCT
>Ga0224506_10001566_pt1 | contig 16220 bp, 16 predicted proteins | sample SF_Jan12_sed_USG_2_FD_169108 | JGI IMG/M metagenome (GOLD analysis project Ga0224506, IMG submission 169108) | Sediment microbial communities from San Francisco Bay, California, United States - SF_Jan12_sed_USGS_8_1 | ecosystem: Environmental > Aquatic > Marine > Sediment | place: USA... | reverse complement strand
TACAGCCACCAGTTGCCCTTGTAAATGGGTTGAGAGCTCTGTAATTTCAAGTCCGGCCTCGTTAACAATGCCTTTTAATTCATCTGCGTAGGTTTTACTTTCTGCGGCTTTCTGCAAATCAATGCAGCGTGCATCCCAGGTAGGTATTTGTACTCCTACATACCCAAGATCGGCCATGTATTTACTAATGTCTTTAAGATTATTGAATGGAGCTTTATCGTCCATAAATTGCGCTAAAAATACTGCAGGTCCTTTCATGTTTTCTATTTTTAAATGTCTGATATCTAAACTATATATTTCTAAACTTCTAAACTAAAGCTTTCTAAACTTCTAAACGCCTCAACTCCAAAACGCCTCAACCGAATCATACTTGATTCACCTATTCTGAATCAAATTTTTCTCCAGGCGGCATTGTTTTCCCCTGATTCTATAACAGCATCAATAAACTTCATTCCTTTAATACCGTCCTCAATACCGGGAAAATCGCGTGACTGAATTTCTGAAAAAGTAGCTCCATCAATCCTTTTCCTAACTACCGATATGAAATTGTTATACAGGTTTGCAAATGCCTCCAGATATCCTTCAGGATGCCCCCACGGAGTGCGCGTATTGGCTGCAGCCAAGTCGCTCATATATTCTTTTCCTGTTCGGTATATTTGAGTTGGCTGATCCAACCATTTCACTTTCATTGAATTAGGTTCGTGCTGATGCCATTCCAATCCTCCTTTTTCACCCCAGACTCTAATATTTACATCATTTTCTTCACCGGCACATATTTGGCTACAATGAAGTACTCCTTTGGCTCCATTGTTAAAACGGATTAAAACATTGGCATCATCATCAAGCTTACGACCCTCCACCATACGGGAAACATCTGCTGCTACTTCCGTGATAGATAATCCTGTAATTGTTTCTGCGAGATTGGCAGCATGGGTTCCAATATCACCAACGGCACCGGCTTTCCCTGATTTTGATGGATCAGAACGCCATCCGGCTTGTTTGTTATCTGTGTTCTCAACATCTGTCGACATCCAACCCTGAGGGTACTCAACCACTACTTTACGTACTTTCCCAAAAGCACCGTCTTTTATCATTTGAACGGCCTGTTTTACCATGGGATAACCTGTGTAAGTATGAGTTAGGGCAAACTCCATTCCCGTTTCCTTTGCAATTTTCGAGAGAGCTACCGACTGCGCCGTATCGAAAGTGGCAGGTTTATCACAAATTACATGAAAACCTTGCTCCATTGCGAGTTTTGCAGGTTCGAAATGAAGGTGATTGGGAGTAACAATAGCCACAAAATCCATTCTTTCCCCTTCAGGAAGAAGAGACTCCTTTTCAATCATTTCCTGATAGGTAGCATAAGCCCTTTCGGGAGCTATATACAATTGCTTTGCTGTTTCTGCAGTCTTTTCAAATGATGAGGAAAAAGATCCACATACCAGTTCTGCTTCGTTATCAAGTGCCGCGGCAATACGGTGAACACCCCCAATAAATGCTCCTGGTCCTCCGCCTATCATTCCATATAGTAATCGTCTGCTCATAATCTTTATTTTTGGGATAATATTAATACCTTAAAATAATTAACCCAAACCATTGGTTGAATTTTTGACAGGAATTGAATTTTAAATCCAATTTATTTTTAAAAATCAATTTATACGAGATTAAAACAAATCTGATTATTAAAAAAAGTAATAGATATGACAATACTCTGTTTTATAATCAATTATATTAATGAAGAAGCGTAATTTTGTGCATATTAATTCATTTAACATGAAAACTTATTCCTGTGAGGAAATAAAAAATAAAATAAACAAAGCAGGTTCAAAAAGAGAACCGTTTTATTTTGTTACAGACTTTTCACTCAAAACCAATCTGTTTATTCCTGAAAATGAATTAGACTCATCTCCTGTACAATTTGGGTTTAATACTATACCAAAAAAAATAGATTCTATACCAAATATCTCTATTCACCCCGTAGAAAAGAATAAATATACAGAAGGGTTTAATTTTGTAATTAGTGAAATAAATAAAGGCAACAGTTTTCTTTTAAACTTCACACAACCCTCAAAAATTGATATTCCGCTAAGCCTTTTTGAAATATATGAATATACTGAAGCCCGATATAAACTCCTTTATGAAGACAAATTCGTGGTTTTTTCACCAGAGCCCTTCATAAAAATTATTGATGGGAAAATTTATACGTACCCCATGAAAGGAACTATGAATGCTCAAATTTCCGGGGCTAAAGAAATTTTAATGAATTCTGAGAAGGAATCGGCCGAACATGCCACTATAGTTGATTTACTAAGAAATGACATGAGTTTTCATGCAAAAAATGTGAAAGTTAATCGATTCAAATACCTTGAACTCATAAAAACCAAAAAAAATGACATTTGGCAAATGAGTTCCGAAATATCTGGTGATTTGCATGAAGATTATCATAATAACCTGGGAAATATTATAATGGATATGTTACCTGCGGGTTCTATTACTGGCGCACCAAAAAACAAAACCCTTAACATTATTAAAAAAGCTGAAATGTATGATCGTGGCTATTACTCCGGTGTGGCCGGTTATTATGACGGTAAAAATCTGGATACATTTGTGTTGATTCGGTTTATTGAAAAAACTGATCAGGGATATATCTATAAAAGTGGAGGTGGTATAACCCACATGAGTCAACTTGATGAAGAATACAAAGAACTAGTAGATAAAATATATGTACCGTTTTATTGAGTCCATAAAATATCATAAAAATAAATTTCATAACCTCTCCATTCATCAGGAAAGAATAAATGATACATTCAATCATTTTTTCTCAAACAAGCCCTTTTTATTAAATTCATTAATTAAAAAGCTTACAATACCCGAAACTGAGGAAAAGTACAAATTAAGGATTGTGTATTCTGAGGAGGTTGAAGAAATTACTTTTGAAAAATATATACCCCGACCTATTACTCATTTATTTATAAAAAAAGGGGGAAATATTAGTTACCCTTTTAAAAACCAGAACAGGGAAAAAATCAATTTCCTATGTAAGGGTTTAACAACTGAACAAGATATCATAATCGTAAAGAACAAGTTGATAACGGATTCATCCTATAGTAATTTAGCCTTTTATTCTGAAACAGAAGGATGGGTTACACCCGAAAATCCATTATTGAAAGGCACAAAGAGGAAGCTACTGTTATTGAATGGCGAAATTCAAGAGAAAAAAATACGGATAAATGAGCTTGAAAACTATAAAAAAGTATCTCTTATTAACTCCATGTTGGATTTAGGAGAGTTGGTTTTGCCCATTGATAAAATAGAAAATCAATACTTACCATATGAGTGAAAGCACTTTTTGTGTTTAAAGATATTTTTACTTCTAGTTAACATATAATGGTAAGTGGGATAAAAAACAGAGACATAATAATACCCCTACTCCTTCATCACTCCCAAATGCACAATCCTTCCCCCTGTTTGTGATACCGGATTACTGGAATTTCCAATTATTATCCCGTTTTCCGGAGCAAAGTATTCTTCTATAATTTCTCCAAAAGAGTCTTTAAGCGTTCCAATTATATCTCCTTTCAATACTTGTTTATTTAACTCAGGAACATTATACAAATACCCTCCTTTACTTGTATAAATCCAATAACTTTTTACACAAACCTGCGCTGTGTTATTATAATTCAATTGTCCTTTAATAATCTTTAAATACGTTATTATTTGCAATATGCCCTCAGCCCCCCGGTCTGTATAATCCGTCTGAAATACCTGTGGATTCCCCAATTCAATGGTAATTCCCGGAATATTATTTCTGTGGGCATAGGCTCTTAAAGTCTCCCCTGAACCTGTATTACTGGCAGAAGGAGCTCCGTCGCTATTCAAAATGATGTCGGCAGGCTGTAGCAAAGCGAAATTCCGTAGTGCTTCGTCTTTCATATCTGCCCGAACATACAGACTATTGGTTCGTCCAAAGCTCGCAGTATGTAAATCAACTAGGTAATCCATTGGCACAATTAACTTTCTGTATAAATTATATACATACTGCTGACTAGTATCTCCTCTTTTTTTGCCCGGAAACAGTCTGTTTAAATCTTGTCCGTCATTAAATTCTCTTTGCTCATTTATAATTCCGGGAATATTCAAACCTGGAACCAGTATAATTGTGCCCGCCATCTGCGAGGGATCCGGCAGTTTGGTTTTTAGGGTATGTATTACAGCAATTCCATTGAGTTCATTTCCATGGATCGCTGCTATTACCCCTAATACGGGCCCATTTTTCTTCCCTTTATATACTATAACCGGAACAAGCATAGGTACTCCCCTGCCATCGTCCACAATTTTCAGCCAAAATTCATGTACCTCTCCCGACTTAAATTTTGTTAAATCCAGAGAATCATACATTGCTTTTTCCTGCTGTGCATGAACAGAAACAACTATAAAAAATAGGGCCAAAAAGCTTAGAATTGTATTTTTCATCATTAATAAATATAATCAAAATTTATCATTTATGTGTGCGCCCAGGGCGGTAAACCAACACTGATCTCAAGAAAGCAGTCCCCCTATTTTCATTGCATATTATTTATACAATTCGTCATTTTCATTCTGCGAAAGCTCGTATAAAAAATTACCTATTTCTTTAACAGAGGCTTCAAAAAACTTTTTCCCCTTTTCAACAGTAGATTTTGCGGGATTTCCCACACCGGTATCTTTTGTAACCTGTGTCCATTCCCTTTGTGCTTGCACATACCCCTTCTTAAATGCCCCAAATTTAAATTCTTTGGCCGCACCATCACCGGCTTCACTTAAAGGCAAAACCAAGTCGGGATGTAAATGCATGATTACTGAGGTTTCCAACTCCCCGGCATGATCACCCGGTTCATCAAAAATTCCATCAGGGGAAGCTGCCTTCCACCAATCTACAGAACAATAAAATATTTCAGGAAATTCGGTGGAAAGCTCTCTCATTATCTGCTTAAAATTATTGCCTCCGTGTGCATTGAGGATCACAAGTTTTGAAACTCCATGATTATTCAACACTTCAGAAATATCTCTTAAAATTAACGACTGCACGGAGGGATACATATTCATACACAGTGAAACATCCATTTGTCCTGTGTTTACACCGTATGCAATGGAAGGTAATACCACTACTTTACCACCTTTGTTCCAGGCAATTTCTGCGGAAGCTTCGGAAATGGCATCGGCTAAATATTGATCAGTTCCATAAGGCAAATGATAATTATGTGCCTCGGTTGCCCCCCAGGGTAAAATGGCCACGTTGTACTGATTTTCTTTTACAAATTTCCAATTTATCTCCTTTAATATATAAGGTCTTGCTTTCATAACTTTTCTACTTTTTATTACTTTTCTTCTATTATAAACTATCTAAAATATCCAAATGACTTGTATCATTAAATCTTTCAATGGCAAACATTTTTCCTGTATAATTAATTAAATAAAGACCTAAATTTGAATGGTCAAAAATATCCATATATCGCAAAGGATAATTCAATAATTTACATAAAAGAATGCGAATTGCACGTCCGTGATGTGCAATCAGTATAGTTTTTTCATCATTTTGAGAAAGAATAATATCCAACGCTTCCGATAATCTTTCTGAAACATCTTCCGGACTTTCTCCGCCTTCAATTTTTATATCTGTTTTCCCTTCCTTCCAGGCATTAAGAACCGAATTATAGTATTTGTCCCGCTCTTCAGACACGGGCATTCCTTCCTGAATACCCCAGGATATTTCGTTTAATCCAAAAAGTTCCCGGGTGGGAATTCCAAGATTAATAAATTTCCTGACACTTTCTTCTGTTCTTTTAAGCCCGGAAATATAAATTTTATCAAACTGAACCGTCCTATAACGTGCATAAAACGCATCTGCCTGCATTTTTCCGGTTTTATTTAGGGAACTGTTTATCCCCATGCCCTGTACGATTCCCTGTTTATTGAAATCTGTTTGGCCATGACGAACAAGGTAAATTTTTTTGCTTTTCAATTTTGTGACTATTTTTGATGGTGCTAAAATAAAATTATTTCGCCAATGTTCAGCAAGGATATAACAATTGATAAAATTCAGCAACTAGGAGATGGATGTATGGTATCCCATCTGGGAATAAAAATGATTGAAATTGGCGATGACTATCTTAAAGCAAGTATGCCGGTAGATCATCGCACCACACAACCTTTCGGTATTTTACATGGAGGGGCTTCTGTGGTTTTGGCGGAAACTCTGGGTAGTGTGGCATCCAATTTATTAATCAATAATAAAACACATATTGCTGTAGGATTAGACATTAATGCAAACCATCTTAGACCTGTAAATTCAGGCAATACCGTAATAGGCATTGTAAAACCTCTCCATCTTGGAAGAAAAACGCATGTATGGGAAATAAAAATTCATAATACTGATCAAAAATTGGTGTGTATTAGCAGATTAACGGTTTCTGTAATTGAAAAATGATGAGTAGCGATACAAAAGAAATTAAAGAAAACAAAAAGGAAATTAAGTCTTTGGATGGCTTGATTAATCTATTGGAGTTTACTGAAGATAAACCTTTGTCCTTTGCATTGTATCGCCTTCCGGGCAATGAAGATTCTTTCGAATTTGCCGGTACATACAATAAGGTGCAAAGTTTAAATGATATTGTTTTGGAAGAGCTACCTAAAGGTTTTGTGATAAGTAGTTTTTCGGGAAAATCATGGTTTCTTCAGGCCGATATTTATTGGGATTCAGCTTCTAATAATTTAGAATTTAAAAATGACACAAAAATTCACTTCACTGCTGAAAAAAAACCAAAAGAAAAACCTACCCTATCATCACTATTTAGCCTAAATCAATCAGATAGCACACCTGAAATAGATGAGAAATACGTTAATTTGGTAACAGATGCAATTGACTATATAAAATCAGAAAAAGTACATAAACTGGTTCCTGCCAGGAGAAAAACCATTCAGGGAACTATTACTTCCAATTTGTTTTCTGATTTTGAAAAACTATGCACAACCTACCCAAATGCATTTGTTTCTCTTATAAGTACACCTGAAACCGGCACCTGGATGGGTGCCAGCCCCGAAATACTTGTATCCACCAAAGAAAACACCTTTCAAACTGTATCGGTAGCAGGAACACAAGTGTATAACAATCAAGTGCTTAGCCAGGTAGCCTGGACCCAAAAAGAAATTGAAGAACAGGCGTTAGTGAGCAGGTACATTATCAATTGTTTCAAAAAAATCAGGCTTAGGGAATTTGATGAAATGGGACCAAAAACCGTGATTGCAGGAAATCTTTTGCATCTAAAATCCACTTTTACGGTAGATATGAACAGTACAGGTTTTCCGGAATTAGGCAGTGTAATGTTAAAACTACTTCATCCAACTTCGGCCGTTTGCGGAATGCCTCTGGAAGGATCCAGGGCTTTTCTTTTAGAAAATGAAGGCTTCGACAGGAAATTATTCAGTGGGTTTTTAGGACCTGTTATTCCTTCCAAAAACACTTCCCTTTTTGTGAATATCCGATGCATGGAAGTTCACCCTGATTCGGTGACCTTATATGCCGGCGCAGGCGTTACAGCCGACAGTATTCCTGAAAAGGAATTGGCCGAGACAAATCAAAAATTCGCAACATTGGAAAACATAATTCTAAAAAATTGAATCACCAGCAGATACTCAATATTCCCAAAATATGCTTTGAACAAGGTGTAAGGTATGCCGTGATTTCGCCCGGATCCAGAAATGCCCTGCTCAGTGTAGCATTTAACAGGCATAAATCCATTAAATCGTATATAATTCACGATGAAAGGTCTGCTGGAAATATAGCACTGGGTATAGCCCAATCCACTCAAACTCCCGTTGTTCTTCTGTGTACCTCCGGATCTGCTGTTTATCAATATGGCGGTGCTGTTTCCGAAGCTTTCTTTATGAATAGCCCATTGGTGGTTATCAGTGCCGACCGTCCGGATGAATGGATAGATCAGCTAGACGGCCAAACCATAAGGCAAAAGAACATTTTTCAAGACCATGTAAAAAAACAGTATCACCTTCCCGTTGATACTTCCCACCCGGATGCCGGCTGGCAATTTGACCGAACAATAAATGAAGCGCTAATAGTCTCAAAAGCACTCCCACAAGGGCCTGTGCATTTAAATATCCCCATCAGAGAGCCTTTTTATTCTTCTTTGAACCACTTAACGTCCAATGAAAATCCAGTTATTATTCGTAATGAAAACACCAAATCAACAGTTGCTATTTCGGAGTCTTTTAAAGATGCATGGATAAAATCACAAAAGACTATGATTGTGGTAGGACAAAACCTTCACTGGAGTGCTAAAGACCACGAAATTTTAGCCAAAGTTTCCGGAAAGACTGTTTTGATTTCTGATATTATTTCCAACTGTAATATTGAAACCAGAATCCGACATCATGATCTGTTTTTAAACAAAGTAAAGGATACTGATACTGAATGCCTTAAACCCGATTTACTAATAACATTTGGAAATAGTGTTTTGAGTAAGTCATTGAAGAAATTTCTGCGGGCAAATAAGCCCATCCAACATTGGCATTTAGGTAACTCCAAATTAATTTCTGATCCCTTTCAATCAGTTACACATTGGGTCTACACCAATCCCTTTGAATTTTTAAATTTATTACCACAAAAAACCTCCATTGATCAGACCTACAGGGATAATTGGAATATATTGGAAACCAAAACAGAGAACTACATAACTTCTTATTTTCGAAATAAAATTTATGACGAACTGAGTATTGTAAATGGTGTTTTATCCAATATAAATCATGATACTACCCTGCACCTTGCCAATAGTATGACGGTGAGATATGCAAATTTTATCAATCCTATAAAAGCTTTTCAGGTTTATGCAAACAGAGGCACCAGCGGTTTAGACACTTCAAACGGTACTGCTGTAGGCCATGCTATGACAAATAAAAATCACCACGTACTTATTACCGGTGATATGGCCTTTTTATACGACACAAATTCATTTTGGAATCAATATCTGGGTAACAACCTTACCATTTTTATACTTAATAATTCGGGAGGAGGAATTTTCAACATCATTGACGGGCCATCTCAGTTAAACGACTCTAAGGAAGTTTTCACAGCACCTTATACGAAAGACCTTTCGCATATGGCCCATTTTCATGGTTTTGAATATGTTAAAGTCAATGATTTCAGTGAATTAGAAAACTGCACTGAAAGATTAAAAAAATCAAGTCTTGGAAGAACCGTTGTTGATATAACAACCAACATGGATCAAAATAAACTGGACTTTGAAGGGTTCAGAAAGGGTATTTGAAAGGGCGAATAATTATTCGCCCTTGAACAAATCTATTACGGATTCACTACAGGTAAGTTGGCTCCTCTCCAGGCATTCATACCGCCCTGAAGGTCAATTACATTTTCGAAACCCCATTTTTGCATCAATTTAAAGGCACGACCGCTTCTACTTCCGGCAGCACAATAAATCACATACTTCTTTGATTTATCCAATCCTTGCATTTTTTCAGCAAAGTCGGATCCGTTATAATCAATATTAATAGCCCCTTCTATAATTCCCTGAGCTGTTTCATTCGGCGTTCTAACATCAACAATCTGGATTTCGGGTTCAGCCTTTTTTAGGGCCACCAATTCCTGTGGTGTAATAAGCGTCTTTTGTTGTTCTACAACTTTTACAGTCTCACTATTTGCTTCAGCAGAAGTGGCCTCAACACTTTCTTCCTTTTGTTGTTTTGGCTCACAAAAACTAAACAACAAAGGCATCAACATGATTAAATGTAATTTTCTCATTTTCAATAATTTTCTCATAATACAAACATAAATACAAATTCATATAGCAACTATCAAATTTGATAAAAAGTTCATATATTAAGTTACCTGTACTTGTTCATTGAAATCGACTTAGTATCTTTGCGACTTAATAAATATTATGAGTCAAAATAAATACTTTGTAATTGATTTCGACAGTACATTCACACAGGTCGAGGCGTTGGATATATTAGGTGAAATTGCACTAAAAAATCACCCTGAAAGAGAAAAAAGACTTAAACAAATAAAAGACCTTACAGATAAGGGAATGGAAGGAGGCATAAGCCTTCGTGAATCAATTATTGAACGAATTTCAATTCTTGAAGCCCATAAAAGCCATATCTCAGAATTAATTGAACGATTAACTGACAAAATATCAAAGTCATTTAAGCGAAATATAGAATTTTTTGAAACTAATAGAGATAAGATCTATATTGTATCCAATGGTTTTAAAGATTTTATTGTACCTGTTGTTACCCCAATGGGAGTGAAAGAAGACCATGTATTTGCCAACACTTTTGAATATGATTCTTCCGGAAATATTACAGGTTTTGATAGCACCAACGTACTTTCTTCTAATCAGGGAAAAGTAAAAGTGTTACAAGAACTGGGAATTGAAGGAGATATCTATGTTATTGGTGATGGATATACCGATTTTGAAATCAAAAAATCAGGAGTGGCCAATAAGTTTTATGCCTTCACAGAAAATGTAGAACGAGGAAGTGTATTGGAAGAAGCAGATCATATTACGCCAAGTCTGGACGAATTTTTATATTTAAATAAGATGAACAAAGCAATTTCTTACCCAAAAAACCGCATAAAGGTATTATTGTTGGAAAACATACATCCCCGTGCTGTAGAAATCATGAAAGAAGAAGGCTATCAGGTAGAAGTTTATGCCGGTGGACTCGATGAAGATGAATTGTGTGAAAAAATTAAAGATGTTTCAATTCTAGGTATAAGGTCTAAAACCCAGGTTACCCGAAAGGTAATTGAACATGCTAAAAGGCTTATATCTGTGGATGCTTTTTGTATAGGCACAAATCAAATTGACCTTCAAGCTTGTGTTGAAAAAGGAATTGCAGTGTTCAATGCACCCTTTAGTAATACAAGATCGGTTGTGGAATTGGCCATATCAGAAATCATTATGTTGATGCGTAACTTGCCCGATAAAGCGAGTTTAATGCATCAGGGAATCTGGAACAAATCTGCCGGAAATAGTTTCGAAGTGAGAAACAAAAAACTGGGTATTGTAGGATATGGCAATATTGGAGCACAACTTTCAGTTTTAGCTGAAGCCTTCGGAATGGAAGTGTATTATTACGATATTATAGAAAAGCTTGCCTTGGGTAATGCAAAAAAATGCAGCTCAATGGAAGAGTTACTCAACACTGTAGACATTGTTAGCCTACATGTAGATGGCCGCCCCGAAAACCTAAACATGATTGGCGAAAGAGAGTTTGATTGGATGAAAAAAGGGGTTGTATTCCTCAATTTAGCGAGAGGACATGTTGTTGACGTAAAAGCACTTCGTAAAAACATAGAAAGTGGAAAAATAATTGGTGCCGGTGTTGATGTATTTCCAGAAGAACCCAAAACCAATCAGGATGAATTTGTTTCAGAATTACGAGGACTTAATAATGTGATATTAACCCCACATATTGGTGGAAGCACATTGGAAGCACAAGTTAATATTGCTGAGTTTGTACCTGGCAAAATTATTGAATACATAAATACGGGAAGCACCTTCAATAGCGTAAACTTCCCCAATCTTCAATTACCTGCTTTTGAAAATGCACATAGATTAATCCACATTCACAAAAACGTTCCAGGCATTCTTGCAAATATTAATAACGTTTTGGCAAAACATGACATCAATATTGTTGGTCAATACCTCAAAACCAACGAGAGTATTGGTTATGTTATTACCGATATTGACAAGGAATATGATAAGGACTTAATTGGAGCTTTAAAAGATATTGAACATACAATACGATTTAGAGTACTGTATTAATAGAATCAAAAAAAACCCAAAGGGTTTGCGAGGTTTTTAAACCTTATAAATGACAAGCTTTGAGCTGTCTGGCAATCGCAACCTTCCACTGTTAACCTCAGGAGTTAAATCCGGAGGACCCGTAGGTTGAGGCCTGATTTTGATAACAGACTTCACTCGGTATGTATTAACTGTTAGGTTTAAGAAACATGTCCCAAACCCTTGGGTAGTGCAAAGTTAGGATTATTCATTGGAGGAAAACAACTATTTTAAAAAAAATGCGTGAAATGAAAAAAATATACTTTACCCCGGGCCCTTCAGAACTCTATTTTACCGTAGAAGACCATATAAAAACCGCATTGAAAAAAGGAGTCCCTTCTATTTCCCACAGAAGTAGCCAGTTCAAATCAATATATTCTGAAACTGTTGAAGGTATAAGACAATTACTTAATCTCCCTGAAAATTATTACATAGGCTTCACTTCTTCCGCCAATGAAGTTTGGGAACGCATCCTTCAAAATTTAGTTGTAAATAAAAGTACTCATTTAGTAAATGGTGCTTTTTCAAATAAATTTTACGAGTTTGCTACTCTAATGGGCAAAGATGCCACCAAAATTGAAGCTGATTATGGGCAATGTATAGACCCTAAAACAGTTTCACTGGATCCTGACACCGAACTTCTGGCAATAACACACAATGAAACTAGTTCGGGAGCGAACCAAACTCTTGATGATATAAAATCACTTCGGGAAATGTATCCGGATCAATTACTCGCCTTGGATGTAGTATCGTCAGCCCCCTCCTATCCTATTGATTATAGTATGGTAGATACTGCCTACTTTTCAGTACAAAAGTGTTTTGGATTACCTGCAGGATTGGGTGTATGGATATACAACGACCGTTGTTTGGAAAAAAATTCGCAAATACAAAAGACGAATTCCACAGGAACATATCACCGTTTATCCCATTTACATGAAATGGGACTAAAAAATCAAAACCCAGAAACCCCCAATGTTTTAGGAATTTATCTTTTAGGCGAAGTTGTTAAAGATATGTTACGAAAGGGTCAGGAAACGATTTGGAGAGAAACCCAGTATAAATCTTCCCTGTTATACCACAACCTTGAAAATCATAGTCTATTCACTCCTTTCGTAAAGAAAAAAGAATGGAGATCGAATACTACTTTAGTTTTTGAATGTAAAAACCCTTCGGAGGTTATCGAAAAACTTTCAGAAAAAAATATGATTATCGGAAAAGGATATGGAAAATATGCCGATTCCCAAATTCGAATTGCTAATTTCCCCACACATAGTAAGGAACAAGTGGAATTACTTGTTGATATATTGCTTTCTCTTAATTAAAATTAAAGGAAAATGATTAATTTGTAATCCAAAACAATATTTCACCTTTTTAGGGAATAATTATTTTTTAACCTTGAGTTGCATATGGACAAAATAAAAAAATTACTGGTGGCCTTAGATTCTTCGTATATGGATAGAACCTTGATTCCATATGCTAAATTCCTGGAAGAGAAGCTCCCGGTTGAAAAGATTTACTTTGTCAATATTATTCAAAATCTCAATGTTCCCGATGAAATACTTAAAAATTACCCTGATTTAATTGATAATGCAATAAAAGAAAGAGAAGATGTAATTAATGATCTTATTCATAAGTATTATGGAAATGCAAAACATGCAGATATTGAGATAATAATCAAAACAGACCAAACAACTAAGTTCATTATGAATTTTGCCCATGAAAATGACGTGGATCTCATCATGATGGGCCGTAAACTAACTCTGCCAACATCATCAATTACAATACCAAGACTTGCAAGAAGGGCCAATACCAATCTCTTAATTATACCTGAAGGGGCAAAGCCAGCTAATGGAAACTTCCTTGTTCCCATTGACTTTTCAATACATAGCAAACTCGCACTTCAATATGCCTTTGATATAGCCAATACGTATAAAAATAGCACTATTACCTGCCAGAATGTGTACAATGTTCCTACAGGTTATCATTTTACCGGAAAAAGTAAAGGTGAGTTTGCCAAAATCATGAAAACCAATGCCAAAAAGAATTTTCAAGTGTTTTTTAAAGATATTGAAAAGGGAAAAGGAAATGTGGATTTTGAAGTAATTTATGATTTAGATGATCATGATGACCTAACACTGCATATTAAAAATTTAGTTGACAAGGTAAAACCTGATTGGGTAATTATTGGAGCAAAGGGTTTAACTACTACTGCAGCATTGTTTTTAGGTAGTTTTGCAGAAAAACTTATCCATATACTCATAGATGTACCTTTATTTATTGCCCGCCCCAAAGGAGGAAATGAAGGCCTTATTGCTTTTCTAAAAGAACTCTGATTCTCTATGGAGGATAGGGAATTAATCATTATCCTTAAAGATCCTGAAAGAAAAAATTACGGGTTTAACCTTCTTGTCCAAAAATATCAAGCAAAAATCTACTGGCATATAAGAAGATTAGTTATTGATCACGAGGATGCCGATGACCTTGTTCAAGATACTTTTATACGTGTATTTAAAAACCTGGAAAGTTTTAGACAAGACTCTAAACTTTACACATGGATTTATAGGATTGCCACCAATGTATCGCTAACACATCTTTCTTCTAAAAAAAGAAAGTTTTTCTTACCTATTGTTGATGTAAACACTTCACTTATTTCTTCACTTGACCAATCTACTTTGGTAACAGAAGATGAAATCATGAAAAAATTGCATAAGGCACTCTTAAAACTTCCGGAAAAACAACGTCTTGTGTTTAATATGAAGTATTTTGATGATCTTAAGTATGAGGATATATCTGAAATTACTGGTACCTCTGTAGGTGCACTAAAGGCTAGTTATCATTTGGCAGTAAAAAAAATTGAAGATTATTTAAATAACAATTAAACCATTTAACATTTTTTGTATCTAACAATTGAATTATGAAAATTAAGCTGGACGATATAAAATCAAGAGAATATTTTACTGTTCCTGAAGGATATTTTGAAAAATTACCTTTAAAAATTCAGAAGCAGGTTGAATCTCCACGTAGTAGTACGTCAGTATATCTACCTGTATTGAAGTGGGCAGCGGTATTTGTTGTTGTTGTAGTTTCATTCTTTCTTATCATGAATAGAGATTCTGTACAAAACAACCCGCAAATCTCTTTAAATCAATTCAACGACAGTGAGTTAATTGATTTTATGCTTGATAATGGAGTTACCGCTGCAGAAATACTAGATGCGTCTATAACCAGTGAATTAATATATAACACCCTTCCCGAGGAAGAATATCTAATTGAAAATGAACTTCTGGATGATTTAGTATGGGATGAGGTAATTGAAAGTGAAATTGACTATGAAAATATTTAAATACAATACTATGAAAAGTACCTTAATGCTTCTGATAACTTTATTATTGGCCTTTACTGTAAATGCTCAAAGGGGTGGGAATAAGGAAAAATTGCATCAGGAAAAGGTGAACTACCTCAAAGAAAGATTGAATCTAACAGCAGACCAGGAAAAAGAATTTTTTGTTATTTATGAAGAGTATAATAAAAGAAGACATGATTTGAGAATAGAAATGTCGCAAAATAAACTGGGATTGAGAAAAACAGAACTTAGCGACAATGAGGCAAAAAAGATAATAGACAGAGAACTTGATATTAAATTCAAAATGGTGAATTTAGAAAAAGAATATGTGGATAAATATTACAAAGTTCTCTCGCCAAATCAAATTATAGAACTATATAAGGCCGATGATGATTTTAATAAAATCATGATGAAGCGCCTCAGGGAACACCAGGGTAAGGATCCCCGAGGCGGACGTTAATTTATAATTACATGTAGAGACGTAGCCCGGTCTCTGCCCGCTACGTCTCGGGCTACATTCCTACATGTTTTCCTTATAAATTGAAGCCCATGGTTCACGCATTTTACGGGTCAACATAGAATTGGCAACATCGTTGTTCAATATTTTTTCATTAACAGGGTCCCATTCCAGGTCTTGTTCCAATTTCATAGCGATATTTCCTAAATGTGGAGAAGTAATAGATCTGTGAGCCACTTCTGCAGGGGCAACGGTCTCTTCTCTGGAAATGACACAATCTATGAAATTTCTAAAGTGATTATCACTTTTGTAAAGATGGATTTCGTCGGGACCAATTACCGAATCCAATAATTTATCATCACTGGCTCCGTGGTCACCTCGAGTTGCCCAAACACTTCCCTCAGTGCCTTCGAATGTTACACCCATCACCTTTTCTTTGCTTGAAATAATCATTTTCACTCCGTTGGCATATATACACTCAAAATAAAACTCAGTGGCTGTATTCCAAACCGGATGATCAGCCCAGGTAGCTTTCGCATTTTGAATTTTTATTGGTCCTGTA
>Ga0224506_10001565_pt1 | contig 16221 bp, 15 predicted proteins | sample SF_Jan12_sed_USG_2_FD_169108 | JGI IMG/M metagenome (GOLD analysis project Ga0224506, IMG submission 169108) | Sediment microbial communities from San Francisco Bay, California, United States - SF_Jan12_sed_USGS_8_1 | ecosystem: Environmental > Aquatic > Marine > Sediment | place: USA... | reverse complement strand
TAAATTCAGCTCTGTCGATCAGAAATTTTCTGATCATGCGGGTCTGCTGGCTATCTTTTCATGGTGAATTACTGTTGAGTATGTGCTTTTGTGAGATATGCCTGTGACTGCATTTCTATGAGTCGACTACGGGTTCTTTCAAATTCGAAAGCCAGTCTCCTGCCCTGATATAAGTCGTCGGGATACGATTCGGCCGTGCAAATGAGTTTGACACGATGGTCGTATATGACATCAATTAATAATACAAATCGTCGCGCTATATCGTCCTGTACAGGCGTCATTTTTTCGATGTCAGTTAGTATGAGAGTATTAAACAGGCGTGCGATCTCAAGATAATCTTTCTGGCTGCGTGTGGTTTTACAAAGCTCCTCAAAGGTGAACCAGATGGTGCTTTCAGCACAGAGCTGAAAATCAAGCTCACGACCATTAATAAGAAGACTTTTCCGGCATTCCTGTATCGAGGTGACGTGTTCATCGAGATATCGATGAATTTCCTCGAGAGCTGCTGGCGAATGCGGCACTGTATATAAATCGGTTTGCTGTAAACCCTTGAGTCGATAATCTTCGCCGCCATCGAGATTAAATACATCGCAATGGCGGGAAATTAATTCGATAGAGGGCAAAAATCGGGCGCGTTGCAGGCCATCATGGTAGAGCTTAGCCGGTGCTGAGTTCGAAGTGGTCACCAGTACGACGCCTGCCTCAAATAATGGCTCCAGTAACCCTGCCATAATCATTGCATCACCAATTTCAGTAATCACAAACTCGTCCAGACAAAGCACCTTAACCTGCCCCGCTAATTCCTGAGCGATATTTCGTAAAGGATTTTCCAGACTCGCCTTTTGTTTTAAGGCACCATGAATCCGGTTCATGAATTCATGGAAATGCGTACGCATCTTATTTCCATCGGGCAAGCTCTGGTAAAAAACATCCATCAGAAACGTCTTACCCCGGCCGACACCACCCCAGAAATAAATACCCCTGATCGCGGCTTTAGACTCACGGTTACGCAGTAGCCTCTGCCACCAGCTGCAATTGTCAAACCGCTGAATCTGTTCCAGTCTCAGATACAAATCGTCGAGCAATTGAATAGCCAGCCATTGTTGATCATCGGAATCGAATTCCGGTTGCTCAAGAATCTCGGTATATCTTGACGAGGGTTTCAATCTTGGTTCTCTAAATTTGTTAATTTTCAATATTTTACTATACTAACCTTATGTAGCTTATTTCTAATTTAGTGAAATCACCTACATATTGAATTTAATATCAATCGGGATATAATTTTTCCGATACTGGATATTCTCTCAGTTTAATATTTCGGGCCTTTTGCAAGTACTATGCTCAGCCTCAGTGAAAAGATAAATAGTTTTGTGTTCAGGCGATATGGAAAAGACAAAGATGTCACATTTGAGTACTCATGCCGATAGATAATCGCGTGATTAGCCCGGCACTGGCTCAACAGCTTTTTCGTAAAAGCGAGATGCTGAAACGAAAGCGCATGGGTACCCCCGCAGCCATCGAGTCATTTCCTCGCGTGATAAAGACCATTACAGGCTTGTGGCGTTATTCGGAAGGGCAGAAATATCTTGAAGAGCTAATTATGGTTGAAGGTGGCAAACGCCGTGCCGGCTTTCCTGTCGAGGCTCAGGAAGAACTCTTATTTCTCTACCAATTACTGCTCGATCAAAATAGAATATTGGGGATTCGTGGTCAGAAAATCACCGCGAAACGGCCACCCGGCACCAAATTTACTATGGGCGTTAAATAAATTTATTTGTCCTTTCCCGCCTGCCATTCACGCAATTTCAAATAAACCCTCGCCCCCTTAGTCATAAAGGGTTCTAGTAGCAATTTTTGTGGTATTTCCCCGGTTTGAAATTCAGGCATCATACTATTTACTTTGCATTCGCTCGCGAGCTCAGCAGCTATAATGCCGGCGATAATACCTTTGGTTGCACCCAGGCCATTTTGACAACAGGCAGAATACAGGTTTTCTGCCACTTCACCCAGTGCCCAGACGTGATTGCGGCTCAGGCATAGCCGTCCTGACCAGCGATATTCCATCGGCACATGCGAAAGCATTGGGAAACGTGCAACAAAAGCGCTCAGATGATCGGCTTCGGCAGCCTCTATTTGATTATCGATCAGAGTTAAACTCGGATCGTAGGAAAACCGATTTCGAATCAGTAACCGATGACCACCACTGTCACTAATTTTTCGCACCGTAGAACCAAACGGATTCGATGGTGTAATTCCCCACCGCTCCTCGCCACCCAAATCTGCCAATTCACCAGCTGTTAATTCTCGCGTCATCGAAGCATATAGCGTTATATGCATTAAACGTCTCTGGTAGTAACCAAAATTTTCAACGAATCCATTCACAGCGAGTATGACTTTATTGGCCAGAACCGAACCGCCAGGGGTCGATAAATTCCAGCGGTCGCCCTGTTTATGGATGGCCTGTACCTGTGTTTGTTCGTAGATTCGGCAATTTTCATAAGCTGATAAACCACCGGCTATGCCCTGAACCAGCATAGCCGGCTGGATCATTGCGCAGCCGGGTGAGTGTAGTCCGCCGAGGTAATAGGAAGACCCGGTAATACTTTCCATGGTCTGTTTATCGAGTAGCTCACAGGGTTCACCCAGTTTATCGAGATGCTCGGCATATTCATTATTAGCTCTGAGCCCCTTTTGGCTGGCGGCGCCGTTGATTTTACCTTCTGCTCTAAAAGATTCTTCAGGCATTTTGAATTCGCAAACCATGTTATTTACAAAATCAATGGCTCTACGATTGAGCTTAATATCACGTCGGTCGGTTCCGGTTTCTCCAGCGTAACTACTCGATGACAATACGTGAGGCAAATCAATCATAAAGCCCGAGTTTCGACCGGCAGGCCCGGAACCTACCTGTGTAGCTTCGAGAATTACTACGCTAGCCTTCGGGTTGAGAAGGAGTATTCTCCTGGCCGCGGCAAGGCCGGCAAAGCCGGCACCCACCACACAATAGTCCGCTTCCCTGTCCGCCTTGAGGGCTGGATTTGGGTGCCTTTCGGATAAAATACCGACCCATCCCGATTTACCACTATCAGGTTGATAAGCAATGTCTGGTTTCATTTAGTTGACTTGGATAAAACTGGTTTTCATCGCCTCGAATACTTGCTCAAGTTGTGTTCTGTCTTCTGGCTCCAGTGCCTGTAATACTTTACGTGGCGGACCTACGGGAAAACCACGGGTTGTTAAGCCGTGTTTAACACATTGGATGAACTTGCCACCTTGTTCGAGAACCCGCATTAACAGCATCATTGGCGACATAATGCGTCGGCTCCGCCGGGATAATACCATGCACCCCTGCTTCGATGAGAAATTCAACGATTTCACTCAAGCGATCGTAATCAATACTAAAACCCTCGTGATAGGGCGTTACTATTGGTGTATAGATACCTTCAAATTTCATGGCAGGTTCGTATATTCTATAAATAACCCACAGTCTGGACGGACAAAATATTCTTTTTTAACACAATTATCCAGTACGGGTTTTCTAGCGCCTCAAAACAGCCAACCAACGCCAGAAATTTAAAAGCGTGGCCAGAGACGCTGCGACGTAGGTCCAGGCTGCAGCGCGTAGGATCCTCCTGGCTGCTGGTATTTGTTTCTTAGTCAGATACCCGCTTTCGAGGATCGGCAAAGCCTTGTTAAAACTCGCATCAATTTCAACCGGAAGCGTGAGTAAATGCATCACCACTGCAAATCCCATGATCAAAATGGCGCCAGCTATATTGATGATTGCAACTGATGGAATACGAAACATCAGTACCAGCAGGGGCGCGCTAAATAGCAGAAAAGAGCCTATTCGTTGTGCCCAGACGGCGCTAAGGGCGAGCCTGGTACGCATTTGAAATAACGGCTCTGCAGCGGCGTGTTGAAGCGCATGACCACATTCATGAGCCGATACGGTAATCGCCGTGAGAGTTCTGCCCTCGAATTTGTCACGACTTAGTCGAACGGTGCGTTCCTGTGGGTCGTAATGATCGCCCTGGTCGGTAACTTCAACTTTAACATCTTCCAGGTTATAACGATTGAGAATATGCCTGGCTAATTCGCCTCCGGTACCGGGGAAATTTGATTCAGCTTTACGATTGTATCGGTTCAATATCGTTTGCACCCAGAACTGAGGCCCGTATATAACCAGTAAAAGCAGACAAATGAAGGAGATATATACCATACAAAATCGGGGTAATATTTAATGCGCCAGGGCTTATTTATTAATATTAACTCAAGTATAGTCCCTATCTTAAACAAGACGAAGTGCGAACATGATCCATGCCGATTAATCATCAGAGTAGAAACTTTCTCATTATCGGTCACCGTGGTGCAAAAGGAGAAAATTTTGAAAACAGCCTGAGTGGCTTTGAACATGCACTGGGGCTAAACATAGATGCTATCGAACTCGACATCCGCGCCCATAATGGTGAGTTATGGGTAATACACGACGATGATCTGAAGCGATTAACCGGGCAGGCTGGTTATTTTCACGGCCATCCTGATCCAGCCGATATTCGATTAAATAACGGGGAAGCCATTCCAAAGTTACGCGAAGTACTCGATCTATACTGGGGTAAAATGCCGATCAATATAGAAATCAAATCTTTCGACACTGCCCTGCTACTCATTGATCTACTCGCCGAATATCCGGCCTTACCACCCAACCCGACCTGCCCCTGGATATTAATTTCTTCTTTTGACCGTCGCCAGATACTTCAACTACGAAACGATCGCTGCCCCTGGGACCTAGCTCCCATTACTGCGGGTATCCCCATGGAACCGGACAACCTCATCAACAAATTAAGGCCCTACTCCTGGCATATGGATAAAGATTACCTCGATTTCGATCTGATTAACTCTATACAGGCTCAGGGTATTCGAGTAATGGTCTATACCGTGAATGACATCAATTTGGCCCACGAGTTAAAACAAGCGGGAATTGATGGCGTTTTTACCGATTTCCCATCTACTTTTCAACTAATCGACTAGACTAGGTTTATTACTTCAGCCAGGTCAGCAGACATGTCACAACCGACTATCCAAACACTACGCAGGCTGCGTACACTGAGTCAATTTGACGACTCGCAACTCGAGTCGCTTGCGACAGAGTTATCAATTCATACTGCTGCTAAAAATCAACGCCTGATTAAAAGAGGTTGCACCGATCAATATGGCTTTTACTTGCTATCGGGCTCCGTCGTAACAATAGCTAAAGATAACACCAGGAAAGTCCTGGAGAGTAACCATGAGGGTGGTATATCGCCTATCGCGCATATTCGACCGAGCATGTATGACGTCGACGCGCTGGAAGATATTGAATATTTGAAGATTTCACCCGCCCAGTTAACAGGTTTTGCTGAACAACTTGGAAACGACGGTGAAAGCGAGAATATGGATGTTGTCACTATCGAACAAACAAAGGAAGAGAATCAGCTAACTATCCAGCTATTTGAGGATATCACCTCAGACAATATCAGTTTACCGAGCCTTCCCGATGTTGCGCAGCGGATACAACAGGCATTTTCGCAGCCTCATATCAATGCCGATGCTATCGCCAGAATTATTCAATCAGACCCAGCGATTACGGCCAAGTTGATCATGGTGGCCAATAGTGCACTCTATAAAGGCCATGCTCAAATCGATACACTACAACAGGCTATCGTCCGTATCGGGCTGGAAGCCATTCGTAAGCAAGTGATTATTTATGTCGTCAAAGAATTATTTAAGGCGACATCAGCCGACATAAGATCAAAGATGCAAAGACTCTGGCAACACAGTCGACGGGTAGCTGCTTTTAGTCGCGTCCTTGCCAAACACAGTGGTTTATTCGATCCTGAACAGGCTCAGCTGGCAGGGTTAATTCATGATCTGGGTGAGATTGCCATACTGCAATATGTACAGGACGATCCTGATCTTTATGACGACGACGTCAGGCTTATGGGCGCAATACGTAATCTTCGACCGCAAATTACCAGTATGTTACTCAGCAAATGGAATTTCACCGAGGATTTAATCACCGTTGGTGAAGAGTCAGAAAACTGGTTCCGTAACCCGCAAAACGAAGCGGACCTCTGCGATCTGATCCTGATTGCCCAATACCATAGTTTTATCGGTTCCGACGAAATGAGTAAGCTGCCACCTGTTTTCAAGCTCCCTGCTTTTGCCAAGCTCGGCTTAAAAATGGAAGAGCCTGCCCATATTATGGAGTTTGTCAATGAATCGAAGGCTGAAGTTGGAATAATAGAAAAGCTATTGGGCACAGTATAGGTGAGAAAATCACGCCTTTCGGTTAACTGGCCTTCAGGGCATAATGCCCCTTTCCCCATAACATTCGCTCAATGGCCAATCTCGGACAATATAATTCACTCACAGTAATCAAACAGGTCGATTTCGGCTATTTTCTTGACGGAGAGCAACTGGGAGAAATCCTTCTACCCAAAAAATACGCCGATCAAACAACAGCAATTGGCGATACTCTCAAGGTATTCCTCTATAACGATTCCGAAGACCGCATCGTCGCTACTACCCTGACACCCAAAGCTGTGGTGGGTGAATGTGCCTATCTGCGCGTGGTGGAAACCAATCGTATTGGTGCTTTTCTGGACTGGGGACTCCCGAAGGATTTACTGGTGCCCTTCAATGAGCAGCAAAAACCGATGCAAACCGGTTATTCATACACGGTTTATATTTTTGTTGATGAAGAAACACAACGCATTGCTGCATCATCCCGGCTGGAGGATCATCTCACCAGTGATATCAATATATTCCAACCGCAACAGGCGGTTGATTTACAAATTTATGGCAGGAGTGACCTGGGTTTTAAGGCTATCGTCAATGGCACTCATCTCGGTCAGCTTTATGACAATGAAACCTTCCAGAAATTGTATTATGGCGAAAAATTAAAGGGTTATATCAAGGCCTTACGTACCGATGGCAAAATAGATTTAAGCCTGCAACCTGCCGCTCATATCGCCCGCGAAGGACTTGCAGGTACCATATTACAGTACCTGGAAGAGCACCAGGGTATTTCAACTTTGACCGACAAGAGTCCACCCGATTTGATTTATCAAACCTTTGGCGTTAGCAAGGCTACCTATAAGAAAACGCTCGGGTTACTCTACAAGAACCGACAGATTAAGATCGAAAAACACCAGATTACGCTGCTTGATCCAACTTCTGATTAACCCCTACGCGTCGATTCATACATAGTATTTAAAAACAGGTATAGTGCACGAAAGGTCATTGTAATCCCGTCAAAATTCGGCACAATACGCTCACATTTTGTCTCGGAAACTCACCATGCCGAATAACTATTTCTCGAAAATCTTTAGCCAGTCTCCTTTCACTGCGATGCAGGAACACATGGATATTGTGGAGCAGTGTGTTCAACTGCTGCCTCTGTTTTTCAAGGCTGTTTTAAAAGAAGACCATAGCAAGGCCAAAGAGGTCTACAAAGAGATCGGCAAACTCGAGCATAAAGCAGACGCCTTAAAGAAAAAACTGCGCCTGCACATGCCGAAAAGCCTGTTTATGCCGGTCGCCCGCCGGGATTTACTCGAATTGCTACTGGTACAGGATAAGGCTGCCAACCAGGCGAAAGATATTGCCGGACTCATCGTGGGCCGCAAGATGGTCTTCCCTGAGAAAGTTGCTGCCCTGCTTCCCGACTATGTAAAACGCTGCGTCGATGCCTGTACGCAGGCCAGGAAAGTCATTAACGAACTTGATGAACTAGTAGAAACAGGTTTTGCCGGGAAAGAAATCGAATTAGTATCCGCTATCATTCACGAACTAGACGCGATTGAGAGCGATACCGACAAACTTCAGGTTAAGATCCGCGCTGCTCTGATGAAAATCGAAAAAGACCTGCCTCCCGTGGATGTTATATTCTTTTATAAGGTGATCGAAGGCATCGGTGAAGTCGCCGATATTTCTGAACGTATCGGCAGCCGTGTCGAATTACTCCTTGCCAAGTAAGCCTTAATTAATTTCACCAGATTTATCGGGGTCAATCATGGATCATGCAACCATTTTTATACTACTCGCCGGCGCGCTTGGACTTTTTATGGCATGGGGAATCGGCGCAAATGATGTCGCCAATGCTATGGGTACCTCTGTCGGCTCTAAAGTTTTAACCATAAAACAGGCTGTAATAATAGCCGCTATATTTGAATTTTCCGGCGCATTCCTGGCAGGTGGCCAGGTCACCTCTACAATACGGAAGGGTATCATTGATAGTGGTGCCACGGCTAATTCACCCGAGTTGCTCATTTATGGCATGCTGGCCGCACTAATGGCGGCAGGTATCTGGCTAGTTATCGCATCACGTGCAGGTTGGCCGGTGTCCACGACTCATACAATAGTTGGAGCCATTGTCGGTTTTGCCATCGTAGGCCTTGGATTTGAGGCGGTTAAATGGGCTAAAGTCGGTAGTATCGTGGCAAGCTGGATAATTTCACCGATGTTGTCCGGCGGACTGGCTTTTTTCCTCTTTCGCAGTGTACAAAAGCTCATATTGAATACCGATAACCCTATTGCTAATGCAAAAAAATACGTGCCAATTTATATATTTGCAACTGGCTTTATGATTGCGCTGGTCACTTTGTTTAAAGGTTTAAAGCATATCGGGTTGGAATTGACTACATTACAGAACTACGGTGCGGCCACTGTTGTCGGTCTAATCGTGATGGGTATGGGTATCCTGTTCATTTCGAAACTTGACCTGGACCCTTCGGACGATAAGGACTTTCACTACGCGAATGTAGAAAAAATATTTAGTGTATTAATGGTGGTAACCGCCTGTTCTATAGCTTTTGCCCACGGCTCTAACGACGTTGCTAATGCAGTTGGTCCGATGGCGGCTGTCATCAGCATCGCCAGCGAAGGAGTGGTGACTCAAAAATCGGCCATGCCGATCTGGGTATTACTGGTCGGCGGCGTTGGTATCGTATTAGGACTGGCCATGTATGGTAAAAAAGTGATCGCCACCATTGGCAAAAAGATCACTGAACTCACGCCCAGTCGGGGTTTCGCCTGCGAACTCGCCGCTTCAACAACGATTGTCATTGCTTCGAGTACTGGTATCCCTATTTCCACGACGCACACATTAGTCGGCGCGGTACTCGGTGTGGGCCTGGCGCGCGGCATTGGCGCTTTGAACCTCAGCGTTGTCGGTACCATATTTATGTCGTGGATTATTACCCTGCCTGCCGGGGCTTTCCTCGCGATCTTTTTCTTTTACTTCTTTAAGGGTATTTTTGGCTAGGCAGCAGCCCCCCTGGGGCAGTACTTTAGTCGAACCGGTGATATATATTCCTGTTCCACTCCTCTGTTTCAGGCAGAGAAGAAATACAGGTATCGAGATCCTTGAGAATGCCGTTCTCAATGCTGTAAACCCAACCATGGATTGTTAATTCGGCGCCAGCTCTCCAGGCTTTTTTTACAATCGTCGTGTTACAGACGTTTCTTACCTGTTCGATGACATTCAACTCGCAGAGACGGTTTACTTTATCCTCATTGGACAGACCTTCGAGTTTATCGGCATTGAAACGACTAACGTCTTTTACATGCCTTAACCAGTTGTCGATCAACCCATGTTCATTGCGTTCCAAGGAAGCCTTGATACCACCGCAACCGTAATGGCCACAGACGACAATATGCTTTACCTTCAAAACATCAACAGCATACTGAATCACAGATAGACAATTCAGGTCGGTATGGACCACCACATTGGCGATATTTCGATGTACAAATACGGCTCCCGGTGGCAATCGTACTATTTGATTGGCCGGTACACGGCTGTCTGAACAGCCTATCCACAGATATTCAGGGGCCTGCTGTTTGGATAACTCGGAGAAAAAATCCGGATTTTTATTTTTAACTTCGTTGGCCCAGGCCAGGTTACTATCAAAAAGGTGGCTTAATTTATTCATTATACTGGATACCTGTCGTTTAACCCTGAATACACCGCATCCTTAAAATCCTCAGATTCGCTATCGAGTTCGTCGAGTAACTCAGCAAGGTGCTCATTATCTTCCCTGCCCTGCCAGACCTTGATATAGCTACCATCTTTGTAACCATGATCCTGGCGGAAAAAATTAAGTACGTTTTTGCCAATATACATGCGGTACAAATGATTAAAATCCATATCGATTAGATTCATAATATTAGCAAATTCTGAAAAATGCATGGAATGGTTAGCAATAGTGGATTTAGCCATAGTCTCGATGGCTACACGGATGTCAGATTCCTGTGTTGGATCTGCCAGTTCACTAATAATGCGCTCGGCAACCAGATTATTATCCGATTGCCCTAATAAATAATCACTCATGGCAAAGTGAAAGATATCAACCAGCTCGAGTCTAACCTGATCCAGATCTGGGGCCTGGTGCTTCCACCACTTCCAGCCGTAATGATCCAGCATTTCTGCGCATTCGGTCCAGATCGCCCTGTACCAGGCATTGTCTGCCGAACGCCAGTTGGCGTTGACGCGACTATTCATGGCGTCCTGCATGTCGAGCATGACCAGCAGTTTATCTTTCATTCATTAATCTTCTAGCAAAAACTTGGATTCTACCCGTTGTCCCGACCTATTGGTATTAATCCTAGCAATTTGGAAGGGTCGAACCCGATTTGAATGGTTTGATATGTAGGGATTGCCCCAACTTGTTTTATTGCATCAATGCATTCCATAGAGCATCGGCAATAAGAAACTCAGCAAAGCCCACATAATCAGTACCAACGGTAGTCCAGCCCGCACAAAATCACTAAAGCGATAATTACCCGCATTCATTACCAGTAAATTGGTCTGGTAGGCCATGGGCGTGGCAAAACTCATATTGGCGCCAAATATTACCGCCAGTACAAATGGCTCAGCAGGTTGACCCAGTTGCTGGGCGATGCCGAATGCAACAGGCGTACCAATAACCGCTGCCGCATTATTCGATACTACATTGGTGAGTATCGCCATCACCAATAATAGACCACTGAGGATAACAGTCGGCGACAACCCCTGGGTTAGCTCGACATAGGCATTGGCAATAATCACAGCACCTCCAGTCTCGACCATCGCTGTTCCCATTGCCAGGCTGGCAACGATAATCAATATTACCGGTACACTTAACGCACGCCCAGCATCAAACCATTTCAAACAACCGGTTACCAGCATCAATAGCACGCCGCATACTGCGCTGACGGCTATCGGTAAAATACCCAGGGCCGCAGTAATAATAATGAAAGCCATAATTAACAAAGCCAATGGTGCTTTGGCTGAAATAGGGATCGCAGACTTGTGATCGAGTACCAGCAGATTACGGCTTGACTTTAAGCGTTTAATACTTTGTACCGCACCCTGAACCAACAATACGTCGCCGGAATGCAGCCGTGTCTCTTCGATATGTTCGGTACCGGGTTGACTCGCCCACTTGTTCGAACGGTAAAGTGCTAACACCATTAACTGGTAGCGATCAGAAAAACGAGCCCCGCTTAAGGTTCGCCCATCCAGAGAGGATCCAGAAACAACCACGACTTCGGCCATTTGCTGTGTGGTATCGCGTAAAGGATGTTCATCATCAACGCGTTCATGCTCTGAAAACAGACTCGCACCCAATACCGCTTCGAGCTCTTTGAGCCGTTCGGGTGTGCTTTTAATCAGGATGCGATCACCACTACGTAAAATCATATCGGGTAACGCGACTAACCGGATATTCTCACTGCCGCGTAAGATTTGATTAACGTCCAGATCACCACCCGCGAGAGCGATTGCCTCCGAAAGCGCTTTTCCATTAACTATACTTTCGTCATGAATTCGCAGCTGCGCATTAAAATGGCGCGGCGAAATAGTCGGCAGTCTGGCTTCGCGACCTGGTAATAAACGCGGTGCGATAATCCATAGATAAATCAATCCGACACCACCGGCAATTGTGGCCGGTAGTGCAAAATCGAACATACCAAACTCACGCATCCCCAGTTCGGCCGCGACTGCGACTACCAGCAGGTTAGTTGAGGTACCGATACTGGTTGCCATGCCGCCAATCGAGGTCGCAAAACCAATCGGCATTAACAGGTCGGAGGCTGGTGTCGAAGTCTTCAGCGAAACACTTATCAGTATTGGCAGCAATAAAATGACGATGGGCGTATTGTTAACGAATGCGCTGAGTATCGCGCCTATCACCAGCGTCGCCAGGAAAGATAACAAAGGACTTATAGACCAGAGTTTTGCCAGTTGCCGACCGACAGGCTCTAGCGCACCTGTACGTACCAGCGCCTGGCCCGCGATCATCAATGCACAGACGGCGACCAAAGCCTGATGTCCGAATCCGTTAAAAAAATCGCTGGCACGTAAAACACCATGCGAGGATCGATAGGGAAACAATTCAAAGAATAACGAAAGAAACGCCAGAATTGCCAAGCTCGAAGTCGCTAACGGTATCCGCTCACTGGCGAACATCGCAAGGGCGATAACGACCAGAACCATGATTACGATAGCATGAAAGTTCAATCCAGTAGCTACGAGGGGAGCCGCTTCCAATTGGTACCACCTGTTGGTAATTTCTTTAGAGTGTAGTCCTCTTATCCCCTATTGCATGAACAATTTGGATCAGCTAAATCACTCTGGACGCATGTGCGGAAACAAGATCACATCGCGGATACTCGGAGAATTCGTCAACAGCATGACCAGACGGTCGATACCTATGCCCTCACCGGCAGTCGGCGGCATACCATACTCCAGGGCGCGAACATAATCGGCGTCATAATGCATCGCCTCGTCATCTCCCGATTCCTTCTCCGAGACCTGGTGCTGGAAACGCTCGGCCTGATCTTCGGGATCGTTTAACTCGGAGAAACCATTGGCTAACTCTCGACCACCAACGAAAAATTCGAAACGATCGGTGACGAACGGATTTTCATCATTACGTCTCGACAATGGAGATACCTCTGTCGGATAGGCCGTAATAAAGGTCGGCTGCATGAGTTTATCTTCCGCAGTTTCTTCGAAAATTTCGATCAATAACTTACCGGCACCCCAGCTTTGTTCGGTTTTCAGGTGCATGCCTTCAGCGATAGACCGGCAATAATCAGTATCTTCAAGTTTGGAGGCATCGAGATCGGGATTATATTTCATTACCGCTTCGGCAACGGTCATGCGATCGAATGGTTTTCCAAGATCGAACTGATTGCCCTGATAATCGATAGTGGTGGTCCCGACTACGGCCGTAGCTAACTGACGAACCATATCCTCGGTAAGATTCATCAAGTCTTCATAATCGGCGTAAGCCTGATAAAACTCCAGCATAGTAAATTCTGGATTATGCCGGGTCGATAAACCTTCGTTACGGAAATTACGATTAATTTCGAACACCTGCTCGATACCACCGACCACTAGCCGTTTTAAATAAAGCTCTGGCGCAATCCGCAGGTATAGATCCATATCCAGCGCATTATGGTGCGTAATAAAAGGACGTGCAGCAGCACCACCGGGAATCACCTGCATCATCGGTGTCTCGACTTCGATGAAACCTGCGTCGATCAAATATTGTCGGATAAAGCTGATGGTCCGGGTTCGAATCTTGAAGACTCGTCGCGAATCCTCATTCATGATCAAGTCGATATAACGCTGTCGGTACTTCTGTTCCTGGTCGGTCAGGCCATGAAATTTTTCTGGCAAGGGTCTTAATGACTTGGTGAGCAGGGTTAATTCACTGACCTTGACCGTCAACTCATCTGTTTTAGTCTTAAACAACACCCCTTTCACGCCATAGATGTCACCTATATCGCTATGCTTAAATGCATCGTAGGCGTCTTCACCAATCGCATTACGCTGCACGAAAACCTGCATCGTACCGCTCATATCTTTCATATGAGCAAATGATGCCTTACCCATAACCCTCTGAAACATCATCCGACCGGCAAAACTGACAGCAACAGCCTGCTCCTCAAGCTGTTGACGATTTAAGTCAGAGTATTGATCGATTAAATCTTGAGCAAAGTCACTGCGCTCAAAATCATTCGGGTAAGCCTGCCCCCGTTCGCGTAGCAGTGCTAATTTTTCGCGGCGTAAAGCGATATATTTATTTTCGTCGATTGGCTGACTATCGCCGTTGGTCTCGTCATTCATATTCAATTAAAACTCGGTTTATTGGCCGCTTTTCAAGCTGGCTTCGATAAATTGATCCAGCGCACCATCTAGCACTGCCTGGGTATTACCGGTTTCTACGCCGGTACGTAAATCTTTAATCCTCGACTGATCGAGTACGTAGGATCGGATCTGGCTGCCCCAGCCGATATCCGATTTGGTATCTTCGATGCTTTGCGCCTGAGTGTTACGCGCCTGTATTTCCAGCTCGTATAACTTGGCTTTAAGCTGTTTCATCGCGGTCGCCTTGTTTTTATGTTGAGAGCGATCATTCTGACATTGCACAACCACATTGGTTGGTAAATGAGTTATGCGCACTGCCGACTCGGTTCGGTTAACATGCTGACCACCGGCACCACTGGCTCGATAGACATCGATACGCAAGTCAGAAGGGTCGATCTCAATATCGATATCGTCATCGACTTCAGGGGAAACAAAGGCAGCCGCGAAGGAGGTATGTCGGCGATTACCCGAATCGAATGGCGATTTTCGAACCAGCCTGTGTACGCCGGTTTCGGTTCTTAACCAGCCGTAGGCATAATCTCCTTCGAAGCGTACGGTCGCGCTCTTTATACCGGCCACGTCACCATCGGAGACTTCAATCAGCTCAGTTTTAAAGCCCTTTGCCTCACCCCAGCGTAAATACATACGCAGCAGCATATTGGCCCAGTCCTGAGCTTCGGTTCCACCGGAACCCGACTGAATATCCAGAAAAGCATTCGCCCCATCCATTTCGCCGGAAAACATGCGCCGAAACTCCAGGCCACCGATTTCCTGCTCAATACTCTGTAGATCGTTGATGATCTCATCGACAGTATCCTGATCGTTTTCGATATTAGCGAGTTCGAGTAATTCTGTCGCCTCGGTTAACGCCTGGGTATTATTGTCCAGGCCGTTGACTACCAATTCCAGACTGGTCTTTTCTTTACCTAAGGCCTGAGCTTTCTCCGGTTCGCTCCAGATGTCGGGATTTTCAAGCTCAAGTAGTACTTCTTCGAGCTTCTCTTTCTTTTGTTCGTAGTCAAAGATACCCCCTGAGCAAATCGATACGCGAGTTTAAATCATCGATTTGCAAGCTAATTTGATTGGTCTCCAAAATGGCCACCCGATAGTAAAAAACCGGCATTCTACCTGATGTTTAACGGCATGTAATGGAGATCGATAATATAAATATCAGTCTAGTCAGGAAAACTCTATACTCTTTATCTTGCGTTTCGTTGCAAGCGATTTTAGCCTGTCGAACCATATAAAATCTTTTAACAGGGAAAACTTGAAAAAATCAATAAAAAATCATGCTTCTCGACCAAATACATTAACGCATATGCCATTTTCTATGGTAGAGTACGTCGCGAATTTTTTCTTGATGAGGTAATTTTATAGTGTCGCAAACAGATGTTGATCTTCAGTTAAAGGTCTGGAAAGACCTGGCAATCAGTAAGCAAATTTTAATGGGTGCCGCTACCGATGCGCTGGGGCTGGATGCCGAATGTAGCACTGATGAACTAAGATCAGCCCTGGATAAAGCGATTAAACGCGCGAAAGAAGCTGACGAAAATATCATCAAAACCCGTGAGCAGGCCGATCTCGAACTTAACGAAATGAGACAACTGGTAGAATCCAGTCAACAGGCAAAACAGGCAGCGGATGAAAAAGTTGCCGAATCCCAGAAAGCTCGTGAAACTGCGGAAAGACAACTGGCTGTTGGACGCAGTGAAAACGCAGAGGCGGTGAAAAAAGCTCGCGCCGAAGTCGCAGACAAGAACAACAAACTCAAAGCCATTTCCAAGGCGCTTGCCGACACACCTGAGAATGTTGTCAAGAAATTGAAAACGCTGAAAAAGCAGAAAATGGATGAAGCGAAACTTCGCACCCAGACCGAGTCCAAATTACAGAACACACGTAAACAACTGTCTAAGCTCGAAAAAGAGTTAGAAGAGCTAAAGACAGCAAACGAAAAGACGCCCGCCCTGGTTGAGCAGGTTCGCGAGCTACATGGTCTGTGCAAGGAAGCCAATAAGAAAATCAAATCATTGAGCGAAGACAAA
>Ga0224506_10001564_pt1 | contig 16228 bp, 15 predicted proteins | sample SF_Jan12_sed_USG_2_FD_169108 | JGI IMG/M metagenome (GOLD analysis project Ga0224506, IMG submission 169108) | Sediment microbial communities from San Francisco Bay, California, United States - SF_Jan12_sed_USGS_8_1 | ecosystem: Environmental > Aquatic > Marine > Sediment | place: USA... | reverse complement strand
GTAATTATATGTCCCGGTACCGTCTTCGTTCAATATAAGGAATCCCGATTTCCGGCCTTTGTATCTACCATAAAATTGCTTTTCCACCTTAAAGGTGGTTTTTACCAGCGACCCTTTATATTCTATGGTTCTGACATCTGCAGTTTGCACAGAAGCAAATAAAGACAATACCCAAAAACCAATACCTATAATCATATTCTAAAAAGGTAATTGATCTTCTTCCGTATTTTCCGGGGCTTGTTGTACCCATTCCGGCACTTCAGATGCCTGATCCTGGTTTTGAGCAACGCCATTTTCAGCCGGGGTCAAACGCCAGGCCTGAAGTGAATTAAAATATTTCACTTCCCCATTCCTGTCAGTCCATTTTCTCCCCTTCAAATTAAAACTCACCATCACCTCGTCATTTACTTTGACGTTACTCAGAATACTACAACGGTCCTGTATGGTCTCAAATTTCAGGAATTCTGGATAACTTGGGTTTTCCGCATATTCCACAACAAACTCTCTTTTTTGAAATGTATCTGTCACCTGTTGGAGGTCAGACAATTCAACAATCTTACCCTTAATTTCCATAATGAATGTTTTAATATGTTAGAAATTGAAATAACGCATGAAATTAACTAACCCGATACATATTGCCCAATACATCCGGTTAAATTTTGTACCTCCACTGAAAATTTAAGTTGGCGCTGGCATTTTCAGTGTCACCTGCTTTCAAAGGGTTTAAGGCCAGGGTTTGTGCAACCTTTATCCAACAGTCCATTTTATTATTCATCTTGTACCGCAGCAATATATATTTTCTGGTTCCTTCCCCCTGAAAAGCCGGCAAAGCCATAGCATACATAGGGGCCCGCTCGTAGATGTATTGTCTATTGGCATAATCACCCGTAGAAAACAGTTGTACCCTGGCAGAAAGGCCTATTTTACCCCCATTAAAATTCAGATCCTGGGCAATAAGAAAACCTGTACTACGCTGGTTGTCCGCATGGGTAATACTACCCTGCAACCGACTTTTCATCACTAATTTTGAATGAACATCAATGGATATTCCCATCAGGTAATTATTTTTAACCACCCCCCTGACCTGATGAAGTGGGCCTCCATCTGTATTCCTACCCTTTTCTTCCTTTCTCCATCGCATATTGACATTCACTTTTTTTACCGGTCGCATCACCAGTCCCATCAGGTATTCATACCCCGCATCCGGGCTATTTACGTTGTGCCGAAGCCAGGGGAAACGGAAACGATCTATATAACTATATAAAGTGGCATATTTGCTTATGCTGTACTTGATGCCCGTATAAATCCCCTTCTCGTTAATATTTCTAGACAATTCCCCAAAAGCCCTTCCATAAAAAGAAGTAAACCCCCTGGAATAATACCGACAAATCAAAGACAACTCCAGGTCTGCTGACAGGTTGATCAATGTACCTGTAAGCATTCCCGGATTTTTAAAATTGGAAAGTCCGCTTTCATGAAACCATAAGGTATTTCTCCACCTGTAATTCGCATAAAAGCCGGAAGCCCAATTTTCAGATCCCTGAAATTCGTAGTAGTATTTTGGCTTATTTTCCAGTATCCGGGGATGCTCAAAAAATGAATATAACAGCATAGCACCAAATTGCAGGGGAATACGGCCACCGGAATATTGAAGTACACTACCCCCATCCATGACCCATATCCTGTTTTTAGAACTCATTTCGCTTTCAGTGCGGTGGTAGCCCGTATTATTTATACTACCAAAGTACAACCCATCCACGCCCTCCTTCACCACCGCATCGCGCTGATCAGCAGAAGCAATAAGTGTCAAATCAAGCCTTTTTGAAAGGTTATACGTCAGAGACCCCCCCCTGAAATACCCGGCCTCGGTAGCGGAGGTAAACGGCCTGACACCTTCCACCACGCGCTTTACAGTAAGTATAGTCTCATAACTTTTACCCAACGAAAAGCCAGCACTAAATATTAGTCCTTCTCCAAACTGAGCACTGAAATCACCCAATGTCAATTGTTTAATCCTGCCCCTGTTGTATAAGCTGAAATGAAAGGAGTAGAAATCGAAACCATAGGATTTTAAGTGCGGATTCCATGCAAATTTTTCACCGGCATCCTTTTCCATCGTAATGCCCATACTGTAATTATCTTTCTTTGACGACCTAAACCTTGTGAGCACCTTGTATTCCGATACCTGAGCCATTGCAGTCGTATTTATCTCCCAACGTTGAAAATAATAATTATTCTTATCGTCAAAAATAGTTTTCAGCCAGGGCTTGTCGGTGTATACGGCGTTATCAACCCGTACAAAAGGTGCAATTTTATCAATCAATTCAAGGTCAAAACCTTCCACCAACTGTAGTTCAAACAATGAGGCCAATTGCCCGTATTGACTGATGTGCCGCAGGAGATTGTCTGATTGTTCCTGCGAAAGGCCCAGAAATTTCAATTCCTCTTCTCTGGCATTATTCAAGTCCAACGGCTGCTCAAAGAGGGTGGTCAGATTTTCAAGAATACCGGCATGCTCTTCCTCCAGTTGCTCTCCTAACATCATATTTCCAATGACGGCTGGAAGGTCGTCAGCATATTGTGCCTGGCCATTAACCGACACAAAAGCTAAAATCAGAAAGAGAATAATACGCTCCATTGATGACTGCTTCCTAGTTTAAGATCGCTTCTGCAGACATAATCCATCATCCATTTACCCGCTTGAAATCCCAGGCCGTAATGACCCTGTACCGGTCTTGAAGATGCTCCTGTGCGTAGCCAAAATAACCTTATGAGGTTGTATTCCACCCCAGCATGTACCACCGGCAAACTATTGAATGACTCCCGCACATTCAATACCGTAACCACTTTACTGTGCGGGGTGTATTCCATGCCAACTACCAGCACCAATGGCCAGTATTCCCGGTCATCTTTTGAGATTATGGGATGATTGAGGTTAAGGGCATATGCTCCATATTTGATCTTTTCACTCAAATCAACAATACCACCAAAATCAAGACTATACAAAAAGCGTGTCCCCACACCCGCTACATATACCTGCTTTACACCCCCTGCCAACCCAAGTGTAGCAATACCTGCTTTTCCTGCCCACGATAACGAAACCTCCCGAATATTAAACCCGGAATAACCGTTATGGTGCATTGCCAGACTAAAAGTCCCTGGTTTAAACTTCCGCACAACACGTAGTGAAGCCCAATATAATCCGTCCAGACCGTAATAATTTCGCCCGGCCAATGCGATGACTCCCCTGGAAAAATCAGCGTAGATACCGGCCGGATTTATGATGCCTGCCTCTGCCTGGCCCGACACCGCCAGGGCACCCCCCATGGCAGCGCCTCTCGTACCATCAGCAGTCGTTATTATCTGGCAGTTACCACCTACAAAACATGACAACAGCATCAATATAACGTATATCTTGTACATATAATGCATTTACTCTTAAATATACGTTATATTTATTTATTTTAATTATTTTTTATCTTTTTATTTATATTTAGATCAAACGAATGAGTGATAACCAATTATTATACACCATATAATTAAATATAAAAATTACGATTTGGAATTATTTTTCATAGTCCCGTCATTCATATTTTCGTCTGCAGCAAACGATTATTCAGGCTGAGATGAAATACTGGCCTTTTGAAAGACTTATAAGAGTGTGTTAATAAAGCTTCTTGGCAGAAGGGAAAGATATCACCTGAGTGAATTCCGGATCAGAACTCTTTCTTCAAATAAAAAGACAACCGTTTAGGTTCCTCTTTGCTTACCTGGTTAAGGGGGTATTCAAGCCGCATCACAATATCGTAAGCGGTAATGATATCGATCCCGACTCCCGTACCGTAGATTAATTTATCAGTAAATAATGTATTGAGCAGGTAATTGTCATAATTTTTCACGTAGCCAAAATCAAAGTAGGTCTTCAGGTAAATAGCCAAAGGGAAATGTTTGAATTGATCGACCGGTATAGAATTAAACTCTGCCACAGTAGAAAAGAGCAGTTTTTTAAAGGTGGTTTTATTCAGGAAAAACTGCGGACCTTCAATGACGTAAAGATCGTATCCCCTGACAAAATTTCCACCAAATCCCAGTCCGTAATAATTATTGTAGGATATTTTTTTTGTACTGTTACCGTAAAGGGCTGTTAAGTTAGCCACATAGAATTTTTTTCCCAGATCCAGATAACCGGCAAACCTCATAAAACCAGAGGCATAGTTCACATCATCAAATATACCGAGTCCTACTTTTCTGAGTGACACATCGAACATATACCCCTTTAGCGGGTATGCAGAAACATCCCGTTTGTCTTTTCTAAAGCCATAGGCAATACTGAAAAAGTTCTGATGATTTTTCGCATTGGAAAAATATTGAGGGTTGACTTGCCGGATGGTATCATCAATCACTGTTTTTTTAACACCCACATCCAAATAATGGTATTTATCTACAGCATTACGGTATCTGTAGGTAAAGCCACCCCCTGAGGAATTGATAATGGGGAAGTCTTGTTTAACTTCAATACGTTTATGGTTCTCGGTAAACACCGGAGTCCTTGAGTTTTGCGTATAGTAAGACTTCAATTCCAGGCCATGATGCTGGGCCTTATCCAGGTAGGGCATCACGTAGTTAAGTCCAAGCTTTTTTGTGTACCCCAACTGTGCAGTCACCCGCAGTGTTTCATTTCTACCGCGCACATTTCTTTGATAAAGGCGCATACCATAATTGATCCTTGACAGGTCGTGGTTGCGATTTACCCACCAGTCATTAAAATGGAGGTCGGCCAACTCAAGGATAGGAGACGGAAAGGTGTACCACCTTTCATTTACTTCAATGACAATATCTACCTTCTCCTGGCCTAATTCGAGTATGGATGTCTCTACCTTATTAAAAAGGCTGGTATTGTATATTTGTTTTCTGTCTATTTCTACCTGCTCCTTAAGGTCGGGAAGGAAAATAATACTTCCCTGTTTCAGCTGCATTTCGCGGGTAATAATATCTCTCCTTGTGCGCTTATTCCCATGCACCACAATATTATCTATCTCTACCCATCGCTCTGATTTGATGGTATCCTGCTGTACTTCAACCACATACTCCTCCACCGAACCGTTTCCGGCTCCAGGTACTTGGAAAAACATGGTCAAGGATAAAAACCAGGCAAGCATATTATCAGCTATTGATATTAATATTGTTTATCAAAATAAAGTCATTCCTTTGTCGCGATGGTTTTGGCCTTTTCTGAAAATGACCTGATAAGGATAAACACCCCGACCAGCACCAGTGGCACGCTGAGTATCTGTCCCATATTGAGCTTCATTCCTTCCTCAAACTCCACCTGATTTTCTTTCACAAACTCAAAGAGTATTCGCAGACTCCATAAAATAATCAGAAACAGTCCGAAAATTCGTCCTTCAGGTGTATTTTCTTTATATTTTCTCCAAATCAGGAAGAGTAAAACGAATACCAGAAAATAACCTGCGGCCTCGTACAATTGCGACGGATACCTCAAAACAGCTTGTGTTCGGATAATACCTGTCCAAACACCGTTATCATTAATCAGGCTGTAATCCAATGGTGTTCCTATCGGTTCATGAACGTATTTACTGGCATAAGCATCACTGGCCAGCACATTCTTCACCTGATTAGACATATATCTACGCATAAGATTTTCATCATATCCGCCTTTAAACGCGATCAGAATTTTCAATGGCACATATTCACTTTCCGTACTAATACTATCACCCACAGCATATTCTACGCTGGCCAATGCTGAATTGGGATATACTAGTCGTTCTGTGATGTTATGTGCAAATAACACACCATTTTTCCCACCAGTCGGCTCCCCTTCAATTTCACTATTGATAAAATTACCAATTCTGATCAGGGCACCTGTCATGGCTATAAAAATCACCAATCTGTCAAGCACCTGTAAATAACTTTGACCAGGTCGGCTTATTCTTTTTACCGAAAACCAGAACGATTTAAACCGTATATCATAACGGGAATATAACCAAATGGCAAAAAGAATACCCACAGCTGCCCCATGACTAGCCAGGCCTCCTTTTTGGATCATCAATATCTCTATCGGATTTGCCAGGTATTTAGCAGGCTCATAAAAGAACACATGACCAAGGCGTGCTCCTACAATCGTGGCAATGACCATAAACACTGTAAGAACATCAATGTCACTGACCGGCTTTCCCTCCTTCTTGTATATGTAGTAAAGCACCTGCTGACTTATGATAAACCCCAGGGCAAACAACAAGCCATACCACCTAAGGTGTATAAAGTTCCAACTAAAGATTTCAGGATTAGCGTTCCAGATAAAATAATTCAAAATACCCATTTATATAAAATTTTGCCAAAAATAGATATTAATTTCCGAATCCCGAATTGTATCATATTAGTTTTCCATTTTTAATTCATCGATCTCCTGCTGAAAAGCCCTACTTAAAATCGGGAACCTGCACCATGTTTTGGGATCAATATTAAAATCATCCAGATGAAAAGAAGGAGCCATTCGTTCTCTTTTCCATTGATTTACCGACCATAAGCGATAAAATCTGGATATAAATTCTTTTAAAAGCTCCGGCGGTAAAGTTAAATTCCTTTTCAATACATCAAATACTTCCATCGGTGAATGACGTTTGAACACGGCCAACCTTTCTATTTCCACCAGCACATCATAAGGCATCAGGTCATCTTCGTCTGTTTGATGGTCACCCGGAGGTCTCAGTTCCGCTGTGGGAGCCAGTTTGTTGATCTGCTTCAGCCCTTCATATCCCAGCTCTTCCTCGGCCCATAATAGCCATTGTCGCACAAAAGGCTTATCCACTCCTGCCAAAGGCGCCAGGCTGCCCGACATATCCCCATCCATTGTAGCATACCCCACATCTCCTTCACTGCGATTGGAAGTGGTAATCAACAGGGCATTTTTAATATTGGCCAACATCCATATACCGGGTGAACGCATTCTTGCCTGCACATTTTGCAAGGCGATATCATCCTGTGCCCAGGTCAGCTTCCTGCCGAGAACTTTCTCAACTTTATTATTTATTCCTGATACCTCAGCTGAAATGTCCCAATTGGAAAAAGAAGCATTTACAGAAAGTGCCAATCCCCGGGCTGCGGCAAAGGTGTCATCAGAGGAATTGTCTGCAGCCTGATAAATACAGGTAAGTGCCTCGGTAATTATTTCATCGGCAGATAAATGAGCCCATTCATCACGGCCCGCCTTACGGGCAAATTCCTCAACCCCCAATTCCTTCACTCCCCGCTTCACCATTTCGCAAATAAGAACCGCACAACAAGCTGAATCAGCCCCACCACTCAATGAAACCACAAAACCCTTACTTTTTGATTTCCGCATATAATCAAAAAGGCCCAGGGCCACAGCCTGGGCAAATTCTTCATTTCTATTGGATTGATACTCCTCCGCTTCCTTATTTTGATCGGTGTCTATATTTACCTCAGCCGTAAGCAGCGAAACATTATCAAAAGACAACCATTTATTTCTTTTAATAATTTTCCCCTTTTGCGCAAGAATCACATCGCCTTCATAGATCATCCTTCCCGCCTCATTGCCCAGCATATTGGTAAATAGGTAGGTGCAATCAAACTTCCGGGAACTGTCGGCCATCAACCTTTCCCTCACTCCGGTTTTGCCGAAAGTAAAATGGGAAGCACTGGGGTTAAGAACCAATTGAACATTTTGCGTCACAAAACGGCATGCCGGCCTGTTTTCCACCCAGGCATCTTCACATATTTCGAATGCCATACGGACGCCGCATACCTCATAAATCAAATCTCCAAACCGAATATTTTCACCATTGAAATCAAGGACAGCCTGCTGCCCTGATTTCCAGGGACTAAACCACCTGGTTTCATAATAAACCCCATCATTGGCCAGGTTTTGCTTGGCCGTTATTCCCAACAGTTTTCGATCAGAAACACAAGCTACTCCATTATAAAGGACACCTTCATACCAAATTGGCAGACCAAGAGATACCGTTATATTTTCTGTATGTGGTATAATAGCCTGCAATTTCTCAAGGGCTTTTTCCGCTACCCATTTTGCCAAAAACACATCCTGACAACCATAGCCTGTGATGCAAAGTTCAGGGAGATTGAGTATATCAACTTCTTTGATTTGGGCGGCACGAATGGCCTCCAGTATATTGACCATGTTCCCCTCCCAGTCCAATGGTGTTTGGTTGAGCGCCGCTCCGGCCAGCTTAATCATTTTCAGATATTTAATTTTTCAATCGCATTAAAGGCAGCATCCTGCTCGGCTTTCTTTTTATTATGTCCATAGCCTTTGCAAACGGATTTACCGTCAACAATTACATCAGAAATAAATTCCTTAAACTTACCATTTTTTTCAGATTCACTGGTTTCGAAGCGCACATCTATCACTTCCTTCTGCCCCCACTCGATCAGTTTACTCTTAAAGTTTGTTGTTGAGGCGACTATTTCACTGAGGTTGAAATTAGGGGCTATAATTTTATTTTGCACAAACTGATAACAGAAGGAATAGCCCCTGTCCAGGTAAATAGCACCTACGATGGCTTCGAGTGAATTTCCGTATATTGACTTATAGGATTGTTTTGAACCCGACAGCTTTGCATCACACAGGTTCATAAGTTGAGGTACACCCAATTTTCGAGCCACTACATTAAGAGACTCCCTGTTCACTATTCTTGACCGGATTTCAGTCAGAAAACCCTCATCTTTGTAGGGGTATTTTTTAAACAGGTAATCGGCCACAATGGAGCTTAGTACAGCATCACCCAAAAACTCCAGCCTTTCGTTTGATTCTACAAAGCCATTCCTGTCACGCGGCGCCATTGACCGGTGTTGTAATGCCAGTTTAAAAACATTGATGTTAAGGGGTCTTTTCCCTGTCAGCGATTTGAACGCTGCAATGAGTTTCTTCTCATTTGCAGAATAACCCTGAAAAAAGGCGGCAAGATGCTTTACAGCGCTAAACACTATTCATTTACTTTTCGAAAAATAACGGAGGTATTATGTCCGCCAAATCCAAATGTATTGGAAAGCGCCACATTTATTGTCCGCTTTTGAGCTTTATTAAAAGTAAAGTTAAGCTTATTATCCAAATTCTCATCGTCTGTGAAATGGTTTATGGTAGGCGGCACAACCTGATGTTGAATAGCCAGAATACTTGCCACCGCTTCAATAGCTCCTGCGGCACCAAGTAAATGTCCAGTCATAGATTTTGTAGAGCTGATGTTCAGCTTGTAGGCATGCTCTTTAAAGATCTCTTTAATAGCTATAACTTCACTGATATCACCCAGTGGTGTGGAAGTTCCATGTACATTGATATAATCCACATCTTCGGGACTGATATTCGCATTAGCCAGTGCATTTTTCATCACATTTTTCGCGCCCCTTCCTTCGGGGTGTGGCGCGGTGATATGGTATGCATCGGCAGACATGCCTCCACCAATTATTTCAGCATAAATTTTTGCACCACGTGCTTTTGCATGTTCATACTCTTCCAAAATAATTGCACCGGCGCCTTCTCCCAGCACAAAACCATCACGGTCTTTATCAAAGGGTCGTGAGGCCGTGGAGGGGGAATCATTGCGTTCAGACAATGCTTTCATGGAATTAAAGCCTCCCATTCCCGCTTCGGTAATGGCCGCCTCAGACCCACCGGTTATGGCCACATCCATCATTCCTAACCGGATGTAGTTTAAGGTATCAATGATTGCATTTGTAGCTGATGCACACGCAGATACCGTAACGAAGTTGGGGCCCCGGAAACCATACCTTATAGATAAGTAACCTGCACTGATATCCGGTATCATTTTAGGAATAAAAAACGGATTAAACCGTGGAATACAACCGCCTTTGGTGTAATCTCTTACTTCGTCCTGAAAAGTTTGAAGACCCCCAATACCTGAACCCCATATTACGCCAGCCCTATCAAGATCAATTTTCTCAATGTCCAGACCACTGTCTTTAATGGCCTGCTCAGCCACGACCATCGCGTATTGCGTAAAGGGATCCATCCGCCTGGATTCCTTCCGGTCAATATGGTCGGCCACATTGAAATTTTTCAGTTCGCAAGCAAACCGCGTACGAAAATGCTCAGGGTTGTATTTTGTAATTGGAGCTGCGCCACTTACGCCGTTAACAAGACCCTGCCAGTATTCACTTACAGAATTACCTATTGGTGTCAATGCACCCAAACCAGTAACAACAACTCGTCTTACTTGCATAAATAAAGGAATCAGGTATAAGGGTTAAACGAATAAAATTATTTTACGTTTTCTTCAAGGTAAGATATTGCCTGACCAACAGTAGCAATATTTTCAGCCTGATCATCAGGGATAGAAATATTAAATTCCTTTTCGAACTCCATGATGAGCTCTACTGTATCCAGAGAGTCTGCTCCCAGATCATTAGTAAAACTAGCCTCAGGGGTCACTTCTGACTCTTCCACACCGAGCTTATCAATGATAATGCTTTTAACTTTTTGTGCTATCTCTGACATTTTAGTTTGATTTAGTTAAAAATTTCCTGCAAAGAAAGAGATTAAAAATTTCAATGTCAAAAAAAATTAATGGATAAGTAATTGCAGATGTAATGAAATAATCAGTTAATCTTCTTAATTTCGTGCCTCAATTAGCATTTATGAAACATAAGAGGCTAATTATTAATTATGATTTTGACTTCAAGTTACTGGGATTGATATCCTCGGCCAAGAGTTATAAACTGGCCTGGTCGTTCAATCAGGCGCTTGCTTTGGAATTAAACAAGGATCAGGACCTGGAACTTGAATTTGGAAACAATGTAAAAATTAAAATCGGCAATTATATATATCAGACTGAAAACTCCACTTACCGTTTATTGCAAAACAAGGCTGTTGAATCTAACCATTCGGAGGCTAAATTTCTTTTACCGGATCAGCCCCACCTTGATTACCTTTTACAGATCGAGGGCGAAACATACCCTTTCTCGATGGAAATGATCATTGAAAAGCTTAAATCTTTAAACACGGTGGAATATATCGCTGTTATAGATATAGAAAAACTAAAAACGAAAGAAAATTTATTATTTTGAACATGATTAAAATTCCTTTTAACAAAACGAAAGTAATAGCCACCGTAGGGCCGGCATCAAATACGAAAGAAAAACTCAAAGCCCTGATCATAGAAGGCACAGATGTTTTTCGGTTAAACTTCTCACACGGCACACATGAAGACCATAAAAAAGTCATCCAATATGTACGTGAGTTGAACGTTGAGATGAACTCTCCTGTATGCTTGCTACAAGACCTCCAAGGGCCTAAAATACGCATAAACCAGGTACAGGACGGTGTTGAACTGAAGGCCAGAAACAAATTCATCATCACAACTGAAGAAGTGATGGGAAACGAAGAAAGGGCCAGCACCTCCTACAAGGAGATCCTCAATGATGTAAAAAGTGGAGATCGCGTACTGATTGATGATGGGAAAATTGAGCTCATCATTAAAGAAATTCGCGACAAAGATATCGTTACGGAAGTCATCCATGGCGGAAAGCTTAAATCCAGAAAAGGCATCAATCTGCCCTACACAGATGTCTCAGCGCCCTCACTAACAGAAAAAGACCTGAAAGACCTTTATTTTGGGCTTGAGAATGATGTGGAATGGGTAGCGTTGTCGTTTGTGCGAAATGCCAAAGACATCCACGAGCTACGGGAAATCATACAATCAAAGGGCAAAAGCAGCCGCATTGTGGCTAAAATTGAAAAGCCGGAAGCTGTGAAAAATATTGATGACATCATCAAAGCTACTGACGCTATCATGGTGGCCCGAGGGGATCTGGGCGTAGAGATACTCCCCGAAGAAGTACCTATGGTACAAAAACAAATTGTCGCTAAATGCAAAAAAGCGGCAAAACCCGTCATCATAGCTACTCAAATGATGGAGAGCATGATCGAAAATCCCCGCCCAACCCGGGCAGAAACAAACGATGTGGCCAATGCCGTAATGGACGGGGCTGATACCCTTATGCTATCTGCTGAAACAGCTGCTGGAAAATATCCCCTGGAAGTGGTTAAAACCATGGTAAATACCATCTCGTCAGTGGAAGCCAAAAGCGAAAGAGTATACCACCACCACTATACTTTAAATGAAAAGTCACCGCTTTTCATCAATGACACTTTAATGCTAAATGCCTGTCAGCTGGCCAAAGTTGCCAATGCCAAGGCCATCACCGGATTGACGCAGGCCGGCTATTCGGCATTCAGGCTGGCATCTCACAGGCCTAAAGCCAATATATTTATCTTTTGCAGTAATAAAGAATTCATTCGCACAATGAACCTGATCTGGGGGGTAAGAGGTATTTTATACGACAGTAATGAGTCAACAGATGAAACCATTGCCGATATGGAGGATATTCTCAAAAAGCAAGGTTATATCAAACCCGGGGATATATTTATTAGCACGGCCAGTATGCCTATCCAGGAAAAAGGGAGGGCTAATATGATCAAGCTTAACGTGACCAGGGAATAAAATATATCAGATCCATTTGTCTGGTTCGACAAGTATGACCTGTTCCCGGTCTACGACGACCGCCCCCGGTGGGGCACCTTTTCGGCGACGGATGTATTTGCGGGGAGTGTATATTACAGGCACAAGTGATTCAGTGCTTCTTTTTGAATAAAACGCAGCCAGTTGTGCTGCTTTTTCTATAACAGGTGCCGGGTAATTCTGACCCGGCATCTGCTTTATAATCACATGTGAACCACTGACATCTTTTGCATGAAGCCACAGGTCGTCTTTCTTGCCATCACCAAAAGAAAGCAGGTCATTGTTTTTCGCATTCTTACCTACTTTAATCTTAAAACCCATCCACTCACACACAATAAATCGCTCTGCCTTTTGTTTTTCAACTGGCTTTTTCTGATGTGTATGCCCTTCTAATTCATCTACCACCCTGACCTTATCTAAACCTTCCAACTGTAGCGACAGCTCGTCCAACTCAGTCTCACATGACTTTATTGATTCAGTAAGCCTTTGTACTTCTATGGCCTGGTTTTTACTTTTCCGATATAGGGCTTCTGCTTGTTTAATCACACTGGCACCGCGTTTGAGACCAATGCTAATATCCACTCCGGTGTGTACATTTTCCAAAACCACATTTTCCATATCAGGCCTGATAAGATGCATATATGCCATCAATGTATCTGCCACCTCAGCCGGTTTACCCTGTGTATTAAGTACGTTGAGACGCCATTGTGCTTTTTCATAATGTCCCCGCAGCTTCTTTAATCTTTTTCTCAGTTCCCCGGCCACCTGCTTCTTTTTTATATATAAGGTGTGGTTTTTAATATAAGTGAGAAAAAACGCATTTAAGGCTTTTTGCGGACTGCCATATACCCCGGCCTGACCTTCACTTTTATAAAAAGACAACCTAACCTCATCGCCCGTATCCTCCACATAGTAATGTTTTACGTTTTGAATAAAAGACAACATCAATTGCCACTGCTGCCACTTCTCCGCTATGTTTAGTGAACTATACCCCCTGTTGATCAATTCATTCCACAACGGTTTCCCCACAACAGGAAAACATTTCATCAGGTCGCCACTGGCCTGGCTGAATTCATTAAAATCCGGATTTTTTTTCGAAAGTGATTCAGGCACCAATTCCCGATCATTGAGTAAGCCATTTTTAAACATTGCAGAATACCTCCCCTGCTCAAACAAAATGATATTTGATCGGTTTCCATGCATCTTAAAAAGCAACAGGAAATCATTTTCAAGAAAGATAAGAAAAGACCTGTCGAACCGGATCATTTCGATTTTCAACACCTTTAGTCCATGGATCTTTGGAAATATAGCTACACTATTTCTGCGGGCCCTGGATACATTTTCAGGAAACCACAAACACGTGAAATCACTTCTCAACCAGGCCTTGATAAATACGTTCATTGTTCCCTTTGCGAAGTGAAAGACAAGCTCTTCGCGCGATTGGGAATAGCAATCTGTCAGCGAGAAACCTGCAAGTTCAATACGCAGGTTTTCGACCAGTTTATCAAGGAAAAAATAATTATTATGCACCGTTAAATCGTGATCTTTAAACCATCGTAGGCAACATGCACATTTTCAGGCAGCATATCCGCTACTTCCCTGTGCCTGCCCATTCTGTGACTAATGTGAGTCAGGTAAGCTTGCGCCGGGCCTATTTTAGCAATAACCTCAAGGGCTTGCTCCAAATTAAAATGAGATACATGCGGTTGCTGTTGAAGCGCATTGATCACCAACACTTTCGTGCCGGCAATTTTCCCCATTTCCCGGTCTGAAATATGGTTAGCATCAGTAATATACGTGAAATCTTCTATTCTATAGCCAAATACTGGCAGCTTCAAATGAAGTACTTCTATCGGGATAAATCTTATCCCATGAATATCAAAAGGACTATTATCAATTGCATGCACCTCCAGACGCGGAACTCCCGGGTATTTATTGTCATTAAAAGCATAGGCAAACTCTGTTTTTAACTGCCCAATCACATTTGAACGGGCATACAGCGGCATATCCATTTTTTGGACAAAATTAAATCCCCGCACATCATCCAGGCCCGCCGTATGGTCTTTATGCTCATGCGTAAAGACCAAAGCGTCCACCTTGCTGATTTTTTCCCTTAAAACCTGTTGCCTGAAATCAGGGCCTGTATCAATGATGAAACTCCGGTTTTCGATCTGTAGATGAATTGAAGACCTCAACCGTTTATCATGAAAATCCATCGATTGGCAGACCCTGCACTGGCAAGCAATAACAGGTACTCCCTGTGATGTTCCGGTACCAAGAAAAGTAACAATCAAGTTGTTAGTTCTGTTTGGCCCAGTTGCATAAAAAGTTTTCTGTTTTTTTCAGAAAGCCTTTTCACATCTACCTGTATGAGCCTGATTATTTCCAAAAGACAGTTTATCTTTCCGTCAACAGGGTAGTATTTATTGACAATGATAATTTTTTTGTCCCTCAAAATACAATAACCGGGCTTGAAGCTCCCCTTTTCATAGCGCAAAATATATTCTGTTTCAGAAAGGAGGTCTTCCAGTTTTGCCAGATAGTGTTTTGAGTACCTGATCATTCGATTTATTAATCTTCGGTGTACTTACGTACAGCATCTACGAGTTTATCGTAGTCAAGCGGCTTGATCAAATAATCCTTTATACCCAATGCTTCAAAATCTTCAGGAGTATAGTTTTTATAATTTCCTGAGATTGCGATAATAGGTAATTTTGATTTATCAGGATCTTTTAATTTTCTGATTTGCTTTGCCAATGTCATACCATCGACACCCGGTAATATTATATCCAATATCACCACGTCAAATTTCTTTGAATTGATCTGTTCGATAACCTTTGATCCACTTTTCAGGCCCACGATATCATAACCCATACCCAGAAATATTTTTCTGGACAACGTTTGAATCACGGGACTATCGTCTGCGATCAATATACGTTTTGCATTTTCACCCATTTAAGTATTTATTTAAATTCCCTTTTATATAGTTCTGCAACTTATTAAAATTTTGATTAAGCGTCTCAATTTGATTCGTGAAATTTTCTCCTCCCTGCATTTTCAACTTTCTTTCTGCAAAATAAAACAATAATTCTAACTTTCTCAACCCTAAAGTTCCCGCATTCCCCTTAAGGGCATGCAATTTTGTTAAAATATCATGAATATTTCTCTTTTTTGTACACTCTTCAATTTCACTCATCTGTATTTTAAAATCATTCTGAAACTCATCCAACGCTTCAATGATCATATTTTCGTCCCCATATTTCAACAATTTACGAATGACCTGACCATCCAGGTGGGGTACGTTTTGTTCAATCTCCACAAGCGATTTTTTTTCAACATCTTCCGGCTTAAGTGTTTTTTCAACGACCGATTTTACCATATCCAACAGCTTATGTGGCTCAATCGGCTTAGGCAGATAGTCTGAAAATCCATGCCTTAAGTACTCAAATTTTTCATGTGGGGTAAGGCCTGTTAATGCAATCACCGGAGGGAGTTTTGCCCCCTGTTTTTCACTCATCATTTTCATGGTTTCGGTGCCATCGATGTCCGGCATCTGTATATCCAAAAAAATAAGGTCATAGTTTTTCTTCCCAATGCTGTCCATTGCTTTAATTCCACTATTTACCGCTTCTACTTCACATCCGGCCTTCACCAGTATTCCCCGGGCCACATCGAGATTGATCTTCTGATCA
>Ga0224506_10001563_pt1 | contig 16228 bp, 18 predicted proteins | sample SF_Jan12_sed_USG_2_FD_169108 | JGI IMG/M metagenome (GOLD analysis project Ga0224506, IMG submission 169108) | Sediment microbial communities from San Francisco Bay, California, United States - SF_Jan12_sed_USGS_8_1 | ecosystem: Environmental > Aquatic > Marine > Sediment | place: USA... | reverse complement strand
TTGGTTCCAAACCCAAAGAGTGGCGGGCCCGCGGGGATTTGAACCCCAGATCTCCGGCTTTCCACCAGCGACCGCAGGCCAGCGTCTTAATCCTGACTAGACCACGGGCCCACAACTGCTTGCTAATACAGTCTTAGTTCTTCTCACTAATAAGACTAAAACTGAAGCGACAGTCTATTTGTGAGTTTTTGACCGCTTCAAAATCAACTTCTTAGGAAAGCTAGACTCGGCGGCCTCTGCGGCCTCCTTTCCGCCGCGTCCCATCATGCGGAACCGGAGTCACTTCTTCAATACGACCAATACGAAAACCGGATCTAGCTAAAGCCCTTATAGCGGCCTGTGCTCCCGGACCCGGCGTCCTTGCACCAGATCCCCCAGGGGCCCTAACCTTGATGTGTATAGCAGTTATTCCCTTGTCCCTAGCGATTGTCGCGGCGTGGGCGGCAGCGCGCATGGCGGCGTAGGGCGATGATTCCAATCGATCCGCCTTAACAGACATACCTCCCGAACTTCGCACGATTGTCTCAGCACCGGAGACATCCGTGACGTGGATGATCGTGTTATTATAGGAACTGTAAATGTGAACGACTCCCCATTTGTCTGCTTTCTTACTCACGCTGTTCGCCTCTTGGGTGTCTCAGTTGTGAGACTGATCGATTCTCGTAAAGGATGATCTGAGGTAGATAAAGGACTTGTGGAAGCATAGGCTACTTTTGGTTCTTCATCTCTCAGAACCAGGTAGCTTGGGGATGAAAACCGTTTTCCTTCAATTGCAATGTGCCCATGGGTGATTAATTGACGGGCTTGGTGCACAGATTTGGCTAAGGCCTTTCTGAAGACAAGTGTTTGAAGCCTACGTTCTAGAATATCTTCCAAGGTCAAGTCTAAGACTTCGTCTAAAACTGCTTTCTTGGACAAAATTCCGAGGCGCTGAAGCCGGCTAACAAGCTGTGCTTCCAATTTTCTGCGCTGACTCATGGGCATTCCCAAAAGTGATCGGGCAATGCTCCTGAGCTTTGAAAGCATCGTCTTATGACGCCAGAGCTCCCTTTTATTTCTCAGTCCGTATTGCCCCAGTAATTTTAGTTCCATCTGTAGAGTGTCAATTCGCCAAGGAAACCGCGGAGTGTCATATTTTTTCCTTTGTTTTTTGGGGTCACCCATTAAACTTTTCCCCTCGCCAATAATCGCTTCTTCTTGACCCCAACAGCCTTTCCCTTTCTACCCGTTGTTTTTGTCCGTTGTCCCCGCACCCGTAGTCCGTGAGCATGCCGGAAGCCTCTCCACGATTTGATGCTCTTCATCTGATCTATGTCAGTTTTTGTTTGAAGAACAAGGTCTGAGCCGATCTGATGAAGATCTTTGCCAGTCGCCACGTCTCTAGAGCGGTTAAGAAGCCAACTAGGCAGATCATATTTGGAGGGCGTTTTCAGAATAGCCTTGATTTTTTCTAAGTCGGTCTCAGAGAGAAAACCGAGGCGGGCGTTTTTGTTTACGCCAGCTTTTTTTAAGACTGCATCTGCGAATCTGATGCCCACTCCTTTAATGTTAAGAAGCGCGAACCCTACTTTTTGGGTGCCATCTAGATCAGTATCCGCAATTCTAAGGATGTGTTGGAACTCTTTTGACATTTCGAGTCGTCCATGTTATGAGTATCTACGAAAGTGATTTAGAATTTATATAAACTTTCCTAGTCAAGTATCATCAAAGTTTAGGAAAGTTTCGATATTCCGCAACTTCCTCTTTTTTTATTGTTGGTGTTGCGCACGCGGCCTTTATAACATAGGAAAGAAGAAGGCGAAGATTTCCGTTACCCTTAGAAAGGGTATGTGTGAACCCCAAAAGGAAGGGGCACACATCTTCCACGCTTCATGCGCTCAATTCCAGAAAGTCCAAGCAGCCAATATCAAATTTATGAAGTTGCAATTCATGTTCAGTGAACCCAGAAGAAAAAGAGGTTAAGCTTGCGGGTTTGACAGTTCCACCTTTTCTTTCATGCGGTCCTGCACAATCTTCTTCATTGACGGTAAGAGGCGTTCAGTTTTGAAGATTGTACCCAGTTCTTGTCCTAGATTTGATAGCGCATTACTTACAAGGTCGGCGAGGTCTTCAACCCTTGAACCGTTCTCAATTTCCTTGGACACCCAAGATAGTGCTTTCCAGCTTCCAATCAAGTCGACACACCTGAAGATGTCCAGCATTTCATCAGCATCCGTCATTGTCTTAACCTCCCTAAGTGACTGCACGTAACAGCATTATAGCGTTTATGAAGTGTGGAAATTGATTCAGAATAGCTTGGCTCTGATGATTAACTTGAGTCGTGTATGAATTGTTTGATGCAAAACAGCAAGGGTGAGAGTTATGCGTAACGGTTCCAGCAGAGAAGAGTATATAAGACACTTCGGATTGTGTCTTCGCAGATGAAGGGAGTGTGTAGGCAAAAAATCTCTCCTTTCTCTTCCAGTGCTTTTTGGAAGATGCTTACGCATTCCCTGATTTCATTCGATGCTTCTTGAACTTGAAGGTTATGGAATATTCTTCTATAAGATTTCTCTAGTAGTGTGCGCCCTTCCTGCGCAGTAATTTTCTTAACTTATGATAATTCTGAAGAAAACTAATACCCTTCCGAGTCATGTTGTAAACACGCTTCCCATCCTCGTTCGTCTCCCTTAAAAGCCCCACCTCCAAAAGAACCCCCAGGTACTCATTCAATTGGGCAAAACTTAGATTCGCCCTGTACATGATCTGTGTCTTTAAACACCCATGCTTTGCTATCTCCAGAATCTCAGCCATAATACCTAACCGATCTCTACGTTTACGATTTGACAAATCTACACCTACAGATTGTTCTATAACGTTTGTCTGTAGCTGAAACCTAGAGAAGCAATTCTAAAAAGGAGTGCTTCCAAAGAACTAATATTCCCCAAAGAAAATACGCGCGCGCATACGCAGATCGGCAGAAGCAACTCAAATATGTAAGGGAGTACATGTGCCGGAAAAGGCAGATAGACCGCAGAAAACGGTTAATTCAACACAGAGACCAAACAGCTAAAAACTATGATGGACCCGACCGATTCCTTAGAATGTATGATCCTAAACGCCGATTCCTAAAAGATTACGACGACAAAATACAGAAATGTGAAACCAAAATTCAAGAGACCAACGGTTTACTGCAAAATTACACCAAATAGTACAGAAATGGGGGACGGAGGGTAAACCGTGAGTAGCGCTATTCATCTTGGATTTCACCAAAGGAACCATCAACCAACCCATGCGCGGTTTTATGATATTTTAGGTTCATAAAGCACTTAAATAGGAATGCAGCTGCTGGTGCTTTGGAGTTGCCTCTCGCCGAAGACCTGCTCTGCATGCGTAAATCCCATAGCTTGTCTTCTCGTTAAGAGATGCCCAAAATTGACTTCCTACGGGTGGCATGGTACAGGCTCCGAGAGCAACTCCCATCACATAACCATTCAACCTCGCTTATCCTGACAGACTGTCGCTTCTTCACTGTCTAAAGAGAGGAATAGTTGAGTATTTGGTGTTTCTATGTTGTGTTATCCACATTTATTTTGCTCTTATTATTCAAACCACTTGATAGAATGGTGGTAAGTTGTCCTGATATTCAATTGTATCCCTTCTATAAGTACCATCTAGATCAGTCAACCAGTTACCTGCGTCGGTAACAAGTCTATGGCGATGTGACCAATGCCCGCCAGTTTGTCCTGATGTTGGACGCGCGCGCATAGAGTTTATCTGAGTCTCTTCCACAAATCATGCTTGCTGTTTAGGCCACTTCCATGCATACGAAGCAATCACGGCTGCAGCCACAATTACTGAAGTATCCATCAGTATCATATAGGGATAGGCGACTGTTATGATATTCATAATTAATTCAAAGAGGATAAACCCAACATAGAATATGCCTAGGATAATATTTGCCCAGCGATTCGCTTTATCCTTCAAAGTGAGGGACATGACAGCCATAACCAACGGAACCCAATAATACATAATTGCCATTACCAGCAACAGTTCGGGTGTTGCTTGCATGCCTACTATTTCGCCCGCCCTTATTTCCTCTATTACGCCTGGTACAATAAAGTACAACATCGTGCTCGCTGACATAGTGACTGCTACAAATAGCCACAAGACTGCAAACCTTATCTTCAAAGCCAAATCTTCCAAAATCTATCACCCCCTTATAGTTGAACGACTCACCAAAACTGGTGTTCAATCTAAGAACTGTTTTAACACTTGTGATTAGAAACCAACTCAATATCTACTCATAGAACCGAAGGTGCTTGTTTTGTATCAGAGGTGTGGAAAGTTGTGTTGAGCTGGAAGATTTAAGTTCCCGAGATTGCATTCTTTCCCTCGATTCTAACTAGCTGGGGTTAAACTTTGGACGAAATAGATCTTATCGGAAAGTATGAAGAGAAGCCGTTTCCAAAACTGCGTGAAATGGTAGTTGATACGGTAGAACAGGGTCTAAAAAGACACCACATGAAAGGATTGATCGAACTTGACGTAACAAAAGCACGGGAATATATTAGAAAGCATAAGGAGAAAACCGGTGAAGAGTTGTCCTTTACCGGATGGATAATAAAATGTATAGGGCAGGCGGTAAACGAACACAAGCACGTTCAAGCATTGAGAAAGGGAAAAAAGATTGTGATCTTCGATGATGTAGATATTTCTGTTATGGTTGAAAGAGTAGTTGATGATAACCTTTTTCCTGTAATATTCGTGGTTCGAAAGGCAAACGAGAAAAGCTTCAGAGAGATTCATAACGAAATTCGAACGACGCAAGTGCAAACGGGGAAAGACTATCTTAAAAAAAGGGAGTCTCGAAGAGCCAAAATGCTTCTGTCATTGCCAAAGTTTCTCAGAAGCTTCTTTTTCTGGCGAAAGATCAGGAAAGACCCGTTCTTTGTAAAGAAATATCTGGGAACGGCAGGGGTAACATCCATAGGAATGTACGGGAAAGGCAGGACAAGCTGGCCGATCACTGTAAGTAATCAACCGCTGTTTTTTGCCTTGGGCGGAATAGCAAAGAAGCCAGGAGTAATAGGTGACAAGATTGAAATCCGTGAATATCTCGACATGACTATCTTAATTGACCACGATCTTGTCGACGGAGCACCGGCAGCTCGATTCATTTCACGATTGGCTGAACTAGTAGAGAACGCATTTGGACTAGCAAGAATGAGCGAAAATGACAAATAACAACTGTGACCATAAAACAAAGCTTTAATGCGCGCATGCAACGAATCTTGGGTTAGGTTGAGAAAAAAGGGGAGCGCGCGAGAGAGATCTCCAACACTATAAACTTTCCTAGTCAAGTAGCATCAAAGTTTAGGAAAGTTTCGATATCCCGCAACTCCTCTTTTTTCTAGGATACATTCGCCGAAACCTACTCTCGCGTGGTTATGATACATTTTAGAAAGGGAAGGGGCAAAATTAAGAGACACCATTGATTTCAGCGCGCGCACATTATTGATTTGAAACACACGTATACGGCTAGATCTTGCTGATTGCCTGAGTATGTGTATTGAGAATCTTACTCAAAATTCCATCCAAATAACGCCAAGTCAAAATCAGTGACGAGTCCTACAAGCCTACCCTCAGTGTCTACTACTGGTATGCGCCTTAGATGCCTGTTCTTCATAACCTTTACAACGTCAAGCACGGTGGAGTTAGGGTCACATGTAACCAAGTTTTTAGACATAATACTCTCCACCGTGAATTCTCGCGTCTTTGTCGAAGGATAAACGACTTTCATGACAATGTCGCGAAAAGTCACCAAGCCATGCAATACTCCTTCTTCGTCAACTATCGGAAGACACTCAACTTCGTGATCTGCCATCTTTTTCACTGCTTTCTCTACTGTATTGCCAATAGTCACAGTAATCAAATCTTTAGTCATGACTTCACTAATTTTTACTTTAGCGATAGACAGCTCTTTCTTCATCAGCATCAACTTGGACCCACAGAAAGCGCAAATCTATTTAAATCTTATTTTTCTTAGCTTACATATGTGCCGCGCACAGTCAACTCCATCGAAGTCTGAGTCAATGCTCATGATTTGTCTTACATTTTCTTTGTATTTCTCGATAGACTCGTTCTTCCCGCGTATAAAGAAATTTTCAAGGGTTCAGGGTTATTATCCACTCGTTGCGACTAGTTTTATTAGATATTTCTGCTTTTTGTATCCTTTCTTATTCTAATTCTACCTTTCCTTAGCACGTTCGCATCTTTCTAAATTTGAGCGAAATTCGCTAACCAGTTAAAACATTGGCTATGATTTTTGAATTAAAAAGGGCGCGCGTCAGCATTTCTATGTTATGTAGTGGTTTGGTTTTCTTTTGCGGTCCCGCTTCAAACCTTCGCTAATCAACTTAGCCTCTACATCGAGAATCCTGTCTTCCGGAAGTATGTGCTTTTTGTGTTTAACCTTGGACCTAGCCTTTGGCTTCATGACTGTTCCTCGTCATCTACATGCATGCCAATATAAGAAGGTTTGCGCGCGCAAAACCTAAAAACATACGAGCACAGTCCACTAATGAAATGTTCGAGGAACTCTACTTCTTTGAAGTATTCGTGATCTGTTCAATTCCATTCGTGTCGATAGTTAGGTTACTACATCTGGAAAGAGAGACGAGAAAACTGCACGCGAACATACATCTACAAAAGTGGATCTCGCCATTTCACGTATGACAGGCGGACTCATAACTTCTTTTGCAGCCTTCATATTGCACAGATTAGCTTTGAAAAGAGCGAGGGAATTTCTAGTTAACGCTGAACCTTGAGACCTGCTCGAAACAGTGTGCCGGCACTATTTTCGCTCAATTATTTTCACGTAAGCGAGCGTGGAAGTTGTGGAAAAGATCATGGAGAAAATTGCCAGATTCCTTATCATTTCGAGCGTAAAAATCGGAGTGCCAATAAGAAATGATCTGATCAGATCTGCACCGCTGCTGAGAGGGTTAAGCTCCGCCAACACCACTATGGGCTGGGGTATTAAGCCGTCTTGACCGAGAGTCCGTATAAGTGACGATGGATAGAAGATGCTGCTGCAGAAAAAGAGCACGTAGTAGATCAAACCTCTTGCAGTGACAAATTTTTCAAAACTCGTGATAGAGACTGCGGCAGCTATGCTTAAGCCCGATATTCCTGTCGCTAGCAACATGAGAGCACCCAAAATGATCAATAATTGTGAAGGTGATGGAAAGCCGAGAAAAAGAAACGTTATGAGGAGTAATGGAGTCATATACATCATTCCCCTCAATCCGCCTGCAAGCAATCGGCCTACAGCAAGTTCTAAACGTGTGATAGGTAGGCTGAGCATGTAGTGGTGAATTTCACGACGTACTTCCATATTTACTTCTCGTCCAATCATAAAAGCTGAAGCAAACAAACCTAATACTGTGACCCCTGGGGCAAAGAAGTTAAAATAACTTTTGAGTTGTCCCAAAAAGAGATCTGGGTTCACTATCTTATTGTATACAACCGCCATTATGAGCAGGTCTGCAAGATTCATACTGATAAGACCCGCTAACCACCACTTGTAGCGGAAAAAGTTTCTAAAATCGTATTCAATAATGTGCAATACGGCTTTCATCTACCGCCAGCCTCCGCCCTCAAGCCGCCTCTCATAAATCGTGATGCCAACAAACGTAAAAATAGCGAAAAATATGACAAGTCCAATTATCGCTGCCAAAGGCATCGGAGTCATAGTGAAGTATCGTTCAATGCCGACACCCCAACGGAACAGATCAGAAGCAAAGGTGACCGGATTAAATTCTGACACTTTTGCATACGCTAGATTTGCCTCTTGAACGAAAACTTGAGGATACATTGTGGTACTCAGCCGAATTATGAAAGCGTTTAACACTCCCATAAGGATGTCAAAGCGGTCAGCCGATTTGAGGCCAACTGCAATAGTAATGCTCATTCCGGAAACGCCGAAAGCAAACAAGAAAAGGGAGAAGAAAGCAATCAGAAAGTTCACCGGATTTGCCAACCCAATGATAAAGAGTGTTATTGCAATAAGAGGACCTACAAGTATAAAGCTGCGTATTCCACCTCCAATTGACCGCCCTAAAACAAGCTCTTTCCTAGAAACCGGAAGACTAAGAAGGTACTCAAAAACTCCATGTTCAGCCTCTTCAAAAATATCATAGCCAATAAACACGGAGGCAGAATAAAGCATCATTACTACGACACCTGCAACGTAATATTCAAAATAAATGTCAGCTAGTTGCGGCACAACCATCCGGGAGGCAATCAAACCAAAGAAAGCTACCTGAGATACAAACCATATAGCACGCATGATTATGAGGAACTTGTATTGCACAAACATGCGCAGGTCTCTCTCAATAACAAAAAACAACTTTCTCATTCCTTTTCACCTCTACGGGCTCTTTCGCTGGGCCTCTTCAATAGTCAGCCCTGTATAATGCACGAACACATCGTCAAGAGATGGTTCACTCATACTGATCGACGTGACCGGCAGATTTCGTTTCATGAACAGTTCCATAATTTTTGGGACAATTTCCTCTACTTTATTCAGGTGGACCTTTAGATTAGTGGGTTTTACGGTGACTACATCTACAACTTCGTGAAAACTCTTCAATTCATCAAAAGCGTCTTGTGTTGCTTCTTTCTCAAGGCGAATCTCAACTAGATCTCCTCCCAGAATGCTGTCTTTCAATGTCTTGGGAGTGTCACATATGAGCAGCTTACCTTTGTGCATAATGCCAACGCGGTCTGAAAGAATATCTGCTTCATGAAGTTCATTTGTGGCTAATATTATAGTGGTGCCTTCCTCTCGAAGTTCTTGAATCATATTCCAAATCTTATGTTTGCCCACCACATCGATCTGTGCCGTGGGCTCGTCGATGAAGGCAATCTTGGGTCTCTGGATCAGAATCTTGGCAATTTCAACACGTTTCCGCATTCCACCGGAGAGGCCATGAACATTCTTTCGTCTGTGCTCCCACATATTCACGTCTTCCAACACTTGTTTAACTCTCTTCTTTCGTTCTTGTGTTGAAAGACCACAGACTTTCGCGTGCCAGTTTAAAACGTCCCATGGCGTACTTACCCACAGGAGTTTGGGCTCTTGAAAGCAAATGCCAATAAGCTTTCTTACGTCATCTGGGCTTTTTCCTATGTCATATTCGCCCACGACTGCAGTTCCGCCGGTTGGTTTGATCACAGTTGAAAGCATGAGAACCGTGGTTGTTTTTCCTGCACCGTTAGGACCTAATAACCCGAAAATTTCTCCTTCCTCAATGTCCAAGTTGAGATGGTCTACTGCAACCAAATCCTTGAAACGTTTTGTTAAGTCAATTGTGCGAATTACAGCCACTACAATACCTTCACAATTCGAGTTTGGAAGGATAAGAAAAAGGAGATTCCAGATAAAAGCCTATCGCAGCTGTTTATGCGTGCATTTCTATCTGATGCGACTTCCAACTTCGATGTCTTTCTCAGGCTTCAAAAGAACTACATGGTCTTTTTCATCTTCAGCAGCCAAGACCATGCATTGCGACTCTATGCCCATAAACTTCTTCCTCTGCAAGTTCAAGATAAAGGCAAATTTCCTGTCAGTCAACTCTTCTGGCTTATAGTATTGTAGCAATCCTGCAACAGACTGCCTCTTTTCTGATCCAAAGTCAACGATCATTCTGATTAGATTTCTAGAGCCAACTATCCGCTCTGCTTTCACAACTCTACCAACTCTAAGGTCAAGCTTCTGAAAGTCCTGAAAAGAAATTTCCGCCAATATACTCACCAACTGAAATCTTAGTTGAATCAACTCAAATTTAAGCTTTAAAATTGCGAATGATGTCCAGGTTGCATCTTGATGATGAATCCGTATTGTCTGTTCTGAATTGTTAAAAGCTGTGGCTGAAAAATCAGAAGCAGATGATAGATGACTGCGACGGAGACACGTACAACTGTAATTTTGCTAACTAGTTTAGTAGTGATTTCGGTTGCGGCTGGAACCTTTTTGACGATTTATCTGATAGAAATGGTAGTTCCTGATAATCCACCGAGATTGGATGTCCAACTAAGTAAGCTACTAGAGATCTGGAATCCGAATTCCACGCATGAACTACCCTACCAAGATTACATTACTCCTGCTAACCCAGCAATTAGGCAATTGTCGGAACAAGTTGATGGAAAAGTGGAAGCCTACCAAATCGCAGTAAATTGGGTATGGGTATCAGATACCACTTTAAATCAGGTAACAGAGAAGTGGCTAATGCCACACACTTTTCTTGTCGACACTCCGCACTATCCAACCAATCCAGCTACGCCCAGAGCAGCCAGTGACTGCGAAGAGCAAGCAAATGCGTTGGTTTCTCTTTTGAGGGCGGAGGGAGTTGAAGCTGGAAACGTGCGTGTTGTTCTGGGTACGGTGAATCTTGGAGGAGCTGAAGGAGGACATGCGTGGGTGGAAGTGTACGAGGACAATCAATGGCTAGCTCTAGAAGCCACTACTGGACCATTTTATGATGACGACTCGCTCAAATTGATTGAAAAGAATGGGCTACCCTATAATTACTATAAGAGACATGACTATCCTAGTGTGGAAATATGGTTCTGCTACAATGACATCTATTATGTAGACGTTATCCACAGTAAACAAAACGCACCAAGTCATTGGTTGACGACACAAGTTGCTGACAATTTTTCAATTGAGATTATAGAACAAGCTTGGAAATTACTCATTCCGTCCGCTTTTTCAGATAGTTGATCTTCGGTTCATTTCGTCTAGTCACTTGAATCGCAAGAAAAGGGTGCTATGTGGGTTATTGCGCGCGCTTGTTTTCCTAAACTCCATACATTTGATCTGGAGCGAGAATTTTTGGAAATCTCTTTCTTAGCTTCAGACGGATGGAATAGCACAGGTGGCATTCGTCAACGTATTCTTCTTTGTGTTCAACGTGGTATTCTCTAGCAAGTTCAGCTGGGCCTCCTCTCAGAATCGGTCCACATATCGGATGCTTTTCTGGATCGAAATTGGCGAACAATTCAGTGAGCGGAGTTTGCTTCATATTCCCTATTGTAATGCCTTGACAGACATGAACATAACCAAAAGGGTCAACGTGCACTCGGCCTTGGTTAGAAAAGTCCTCGTCTAGACATTTGTCAAACTCTGTCCAAGGCTTTGTAGGTAATCCCTCTACAAGTTTCTCCACCGCTCGACCCTTAAACTGAACATTCCCTCCGACAACGGGCTTGCCTTTCCACTCGACTTCATCCAAGTATTTCTTCGGGTCGTCTATAGTAATCTTGCCAACTGGCAAGCCAAAATCTTTTGCGGCTTCGTAGGCGTATTTGGCAAAGTTCTCTTCCGTGTCGCCATAATAATAGGCATCGTCGCTTATGGCCAAATCGTGAATGCCAATTTCTGAAATTGGGATGAGCCATTCTTTTGCATCTTCGACCGATGTGGCCCAATAAGCATTCGTGACAATTAACCTTCTGAACCCACAATCTTTAGCTGCGCGAAGGCCCCAAAGCATAGTTTGATAGTACAGGAACGGTTCACCTTCCTCAAAGCAAATTCCGCTAATATGTCCAACCTGTTTTGCCTCGTTGAGGATTCGGCGTATATCAGAAATCGTCATTATACCCTTTGCCTTTGGCTTGCTGTAGACGAAACAGTGGTCACACTCGAAGTTGCATTGATAGGTTTGAAGAAGATGTAATCCGGTTATTGCCATAGTGCATTATTGAGGATCCAAGTCATTTAATCTTTTCATCATGTTGCGAGCATCGAAAATGTGTGGTACGTTTTGAAGTAAACTCATGTGCGCGCATGAAGATTATTTATCATGTCTTCTATGATCAAAGCTGACTTCTTGAACTGTGTGTTAGCTTTGGCACTCAATTTCAGTTCGAGAATTCTTTCAACGCCATTTTTTCCAAGAATGACAGGAACACCAATGGAAATGTTTGAGAAACCGTATTCTCCTTGTAGGAAAGTAGAGACACTCATTACTCTGTTTCTGCCTCGCAAGACAGCGTCGACGATGATGGCTATGACAACTGCTGGTGCATAGGTTGTGGCCCCCTTTAGCTTTATAACGTCAGCGCCAGAGGTTTTTGTCAGGTTTACTATCTTTTCAATCTGCTCTTTTTCCAGCAGATCTTTTATTGGTATACCGGAAACAGTAGCATATTCCACAAGGGGCACCATGGAATCCCCATGTTCTCCGATGACCAAGGCGCGAATATCTTCTCTCGAAACATTTAGCTCAGATGCTATGTAAGATCTGAAGCGCAAAGTGTCAAGAGTGTTTCCTATTCCAAAAACTCGGTTTCGTTCAAAGCCTGATTCTTTGTACGCTATGTAGGTCATAATGTCAACCGGGTTTGTCACAATTATAAGGTTGCATTCCGGGGCATATCTCACGACCTCTTTTACTACGGTTTTCACAATGTCGGAATTCACTGCCGCAAGGTCAAGACGTGTCATTCCAGCTTTTCTTGCTGCCCCCGCGGTAACAACCACAACTTCTGAGCCGTCCATCTCACTGAAATCGTGGGTTCCCCTCACTTTGCCGTCAAACTCTATTGCAGGTGCAGCTTGCATCATGTCTAATGCTTCGCCTTTGGCTAGCTTCCCAGCAACATCGATCAGAACAACGTCACTGATTCTGAACCTTAGTATGTTGAAGGCTGAGGCGCTTCCTACCTTTCCCGCCCCTATGATCGAAATCATGTTTTTACATGCAACCAATTGCTCTAAAATGTTTTCCGTATGTATTCATGCAGCAATTATGGAATAACGAGGATAAACGTCAAAGAGCTTACGCACGTCTTTTTTTGGGCGGTTTCTTCCTGAGTTCTTCGATGGCCTGTTCTTTTGTTTTCCCTGCTTTCATTTTGCGAGAGAGGTGAAACTCCAATACTCCCTTTGGATTGTGTGGATACATACGTCGATATTTGACAAGAAGATCGTCTGGGTATTTCTGCGGAGGATGATTGGTGATTAGAGTCACGTGAGGAAGCTCACTGGGTTTCTTTTGTACAGGTTCTCCGGTCGCGTCGTCTTCTGGCTTTTCTTCTGTTTGCCCAACCTTGGCCAGCAGTCTTCTGAGGTTCTCATTTGCATGCACATTTTCTTGGAGAAGATCTCTTAATGCCTGCATCCTCGTCTTTCCAGCTTTGGTTTTTTGAGAAATGTGGAACTCCAACACACCCGTGGGATTGTGTGGATATCCAACTCGGTAAATATGGAGGAGTAGACCATATGGATCTTCTGGGTCTAGTTGTTCAAGCGGTATTTCAGCCCTTTCTTGCAGGTGTTCATCCATTCGTGTTTCACGGATATTTTTCACGCCCGTCTCGACTCCGCGAACCAGAATTTTGCTGTAGGCATATATTGCAATAAAGATGGTAATTCCGGCACCGAAAAGGAGAAAATGAAAAGGCAGAGCACCTGTGATGGGCAGACCATAGCTCACGATGTGAGCTGCCGCAATCACTAGGATCGTTGTCACTGCAGCGCTCATAACTACGGTCGTAAGAAGTAGAATACTACTCCATTTCACTTCACTTATGTTTTTGCTCAGTCCTCCCCTTAAGGTCAATTGATTTGTTTCCTCATTGATGTGACGGGTGAACCGCAGGTAAAAGAACCCAGCTACGACCGTTACAATGGCGATGGACACCTCATTGAATGTGAGAGAAGTTTCTATCATCGGATGCATCGTTTCGTTGGCGGGTGTGCCTGATACGAAGGTTGTCAGATTCACGAAGAAATTCATCCAATCTACCGCCGACACAGCCAGAAGTCCTGGAAGTATAAGCAAAAGAATGAACGTGAAGAAGCCTTTCGCTTTGCTGAATGGATTCAGCAACGTGGCGGATATTCCGAATAGGATGGATAAGAGTGGAACAAACGCTGGAAACAGAGCTATTATTTGATCGACCAAGATTCTTCCTGATTCTTCAAATCGAAAAAGGAAGGCGATGATAGCTGGAACTGCTAAACAAAAAGGAATCATGCCGGTCAGGTATTCATCACGACGAAGTGACGTCAGAGCACAGAGGATAGCTGCCAAGTATACGATAGATGTATAAAGAGAATGATCAAAGACTAGGAACTGTGTACGTTGAAAGACATATGCAGATGCCAGACTGATCAGAACTATGACGACAAACTGCGAAACCTCCACAAGCGTACCACGATACCTCAGGGCAGTCATCTGAAGGCCACACCTTTCATTAACATTGTCGCGAAGTTGTGTTTTCTGGGATTCCAATTCAGCACCGTCACCCCCATTTTCCTAATACGCCGGGACATTCCGATGCTTCTGGCGTCAAGAACTCGTGCAACCAACTCTTCGAGGTTGTTTGCAGTAGGAAGCAAGTCATAGGGGTTCACATTGACTACAATTACGTTAGATCTGCGTCTTCTCGTTCGGTAGCGTCTGATTCGCTCTATTGCCCCCACAAGTTTCCCCACATTTTCAGAGGTGACGTGTGTAATAATGAAAATCAATGGAGAAAGCGTCACCAGATACATCTTGTTCTCCTCAACGACTTCCCGCAAATTCTCCCTCACCATTCTCGGTTCAAGGGCAATTAACTCCCGGGAAATCTTCAGAAACTGCCTCTTTCCCGAATCAGGATAGAAATCTGACCCGAGATAACTATTGTAGATACACATTCCTGTCTTGAACCCTCTATTCAGAAAGAAGTAGGCGATGCCACTTGCCGCTTCTACCGCGTACTCAAAAGCATTTTCAACGGAAGTTCCAATCTTCATATTAAAATGGGCATCAAGAAATATCCAAATAGCCCGTTTTCCTTCACGCTCATATTCATTAACCAGAAGATTCGTTTTCCCTCTCGCAGAGAACTTCGCAGTTGCTTTCCAGTTTATTACTTTAAAAGAATCGGTTGGGACATACTCACGGATGTCTTTGAAGTCCGTGCTCAAAGGACCAAATTTGGAAACACTTCCGATAGGATATAACCTTGAGGCTAAGTCTCTCGGTATCTTCATCCTCCTCATGAGCAGTAACTTGGGCCGTACAGATATCTTCTCCTTTCCTCCGTGAGTATCCTGAATTGGAGCCCTTAGCCCCATGAAATGCCTTGATTCCACATTGACTTCGGGGAACGAATAGTTTCCACGCTTAGTACATTTCATCTTGTATGAAAAAGAAAAGGACTTGCTCGCAAACCCCTTCCACAAAACTCCGTAGTTGCTTCCATCGATTAGGTGGAAGTGTTCGGGGATTCTGTCGTTGACAATGACTACTCCAACGCCACGACCTATTTTGCCACTCAGCAAAATCTCTAAAGTCTCCCCCACCCACACTGATTGCTTTAACCCAACTCTCTTTACTTCCAAAACCTGAGGAGGAGGTACAGAGATTCCAACTGTGTAGATGAAAATTGGGATAAGCGAAGCACAAATCAAGATAGGATTCGTGAACACAAGACCGAGAACAAGGAACGCGGCACACCAAGTCAAAAGTGCACTGGCTCCCTTTGACAGAGAACCCGACGTGTTCATACAATCATCTTCGGCGAAAATCTTTAGGGACAGGTACCTGCGCAATAGCTTTCTCAATTATTTCGCGAGCATTTAATCCTTCAAGCATATACTCAACTTTGAGGATGATCCTGTGAGATAGAGCGTCAGTAGCAAATATTTTGACGTCATCCGGGGTCACGAAGTCTCTCCCGTGTATTAACGCCATTGCTCTAGAGGTCTTGAGAAGAGCGAGAGTTCCTCTTGGACTAGCCCCCACTTCAACTTGATCGTCTTCGCGGGTTCTTCTGACGATTTCTGCGATGTATTCGATAATGGTATCATCAACATAGATATCATTCTCCACCTTCATTTGCATAATCGAAAACTCTTTTCCAGATATGACCGGTTTCAAGTCTCTTGTGGGGTCGTCCTTTTTCCAACTTATACGCCTCTTCGCTATCATTTTCTCATCGGCTAACGTTTTTGGATAGCCAGTGGACAACTTAAGCAAAAATCGATCCATCTGGGCCTCCGGAAGGGGATACGTGCCCTCGTATTCTATAGGATTCTGAGTTGCTAGAACAAAGAAGGGTTCTTCCAGCGCGTAGGTTTCTCCTTCTATTGTGATCTGCCGCTCTTCCATGGCCTCTAATAGGGCAGACTGTGTTTTGGGAGGTGATCTATTGATCTCATCAGCCAGAAGGATGTTGGTGAAAA
>Ga0224506_10001562_pt1 | contig 16232 bp, 13 predicted proteins | sample SF_Jan12_sed_USG_2_FD_169108 | JGI IMG/M metagenome (GOLD analysis project Ga0224506, IMG submission 169108) | Sediment microbial communities from San Francisco Bay, California, United States - SF_Jan12_sed_USGS_8_1 | ecosystem: Environmental > Aquatic > Marine > Sediment | place: USA... | reverse complement strand
AAGAGGCTATTGGACCCGGTGGAAGAAAAATGGGTTTTTACACAGATTTTGTTGAGGAAAGTCATCGTCTTGCCTCCCTCCTCCTAGAAGTCATGTTTGAAGACGACAAGCATAAACCAGTTTTCAACCCTAGTTTAGTCATAAAGATACGGCCGGAAGTGCTCAAAAACAAGGAATGTGAAGACCTTCTCTTTAAGTCCCACAGACTCGCGGCTGAAACAGGCCTCCCGTATTTCGCAAACCTCTGTCCCAAAGAACAAATGCACGCCTCTTACACGGCGACAGGGTGCAGATTTTCCACCGACTGGAAAGGAGATTGGGAACTAGACACCCTGCAAACCGGGAACATCGATAACGTGATAATAAATTTGCCTAGGGTGGCATACGAAGCGAAAGGAAGGGAAACCTCCTTTTTTAAACTATTAGAGGAACAGCTGGAAATGGCGTTACGGGCCTTGGAGATAAAATATCGAACAATCAAACAACGTGCAAGGGAGAACCTCCTCCCCTTCCTCACACAAAAAGCCGATGGCGATCAATACTTCAGAATTGAAAATACATCTCGTCTCGTCAGCTTCGTTGGGTTAAATGAAACCATCGAATCGTTTTTCGAAAAAGGCCTGCACCAAGATGACGAGACTCTGGATTTCGCTGAGAAAATCGTAAAGTATCTTTCCCATAACGTTCGGAGGTATGCAAAGAAGCCTGAAACCAGGGCATCCCTCGCCATGGTGCCCAACGCAGACGCTTCAAAAAGACTGGCGGAATTGGATGCAGAAAAATATGGGTGGGCAAAGGTTCGTGCTCAAGGCACCAGAGAACAACCATTCTACACGGACATGGTTGCCTTGCCTTTAGAAGCTGATGTTCCTTGGAAGGAACGCCTAGGCGTTGAGGAGAGATTTCACAAGCTAACTCCGGGGAGCCACCTAGCTGTCCTACAGCTCGCAGATTCGGAACAAGACCCCAATGAACTTTTATCTGCCACTAAAGAAATCGCTGGAACCTATGCTGTTGGGCTTTACGTTTTCAATCGGCATCTCGCTTATTGCGCAAGTTGTCAAAAGACTTTTTATGGAATATTGGCGAGGTGTCCGTCGTGTGGATCAGTTAATATGCTGCATTGCTTCAGTCGTGTATCAGCGAAACATTTGCCCTCATCTTTTTGGTTTCCAGCTCAGCGTTCCGCCTTGAGTAAGCGAATATCGTACATGTTAATTTCAGGCTAGGTTTCTATACAGAATATTATACAAATTGTTCTAAAAATCTAAAAGTAGAATCATCTTCTACAGGACTTTGATTCATCAGAGAATAATGATACCAAAGGTGCTCATCGAGTATACCGCCAGTCCCCTGGAAAGTCTCTGGCGAGTCAGATGCGGGGGTATCCAAGTTTGGATAAGGAGCTTGCCTTGGAAGCAAGCGGTCGTGGACCTCGCGGGCTCAAATCCCGCCCCCCGCGCCTTCATCGAAATCTTTTATAACGGAAGACCTATTTTAGAATTTTTATTTCTCTTCGTTACAATACGGTCTTGTTTTTGTCTTTTTTTAAGTTTGAAAGTAGAAATAAGTTTATTTAGAAACTAATGTCTATGTTCGTTACGGATCGTTTTATTCCATTACTTTTCGAATGACTATGAACTAGGTGACACTCGCTGCAAAATGTCTTTATTAAGCAGTTTTAAAGAAACAACTGATTTTTTTGGTGCTTCCTTGTCTTTTGTTATGTCTACGGAAGACTATGAAATAACTGATATGTTAATTTCGATTAGAGGCATTATACAAGATTTTATACAATTTATACTAATAATTTTAAGTACAGTCAGCCCTTATCCATCCTTACCACCACAAGGTGTTTTCATGGGTTTCTCAGGAGAGTCTGTCGGTTCCCTCAAGCGTCCTCTGCGAGTTAAAGAGGTAGTAGTCTATACGTCTAGCGGCTGCTCCAAATGCGCAATGCTGAAAAAATGGTTTAAAAACAAAAACGCGGATTTTGAGGAAAAAAATCTGGAAGACGTAGATGTTATGGCGGATTTAGTTATGAGAAATGTTGTGGTTTTGTCTGCGCCAGCTCTGGAAGTTGAAGGAACTGTTTATACAGAGAATCAAATCTTCGACGGCGACGGACTGATTGACACTAAACTCCTAGAAATTTTGAAGGGTATGTAAAGAGGCAAAGCTGAATTGACCCAAGAAATTCGACCGATGGTCAGGAGAAGCGACGGCTTCATAGTGCCGTGGAATCGGAGCGCTGTCGTGAAACAACTCTTGACGGAGACAAAACTCGCCAAGGAATTCTATGAAGTAAGGCCCATAAGCAACGAAGAGGCTGAAGAAATAGCAGTTAATGTTGAAAAGAAAATCTTTGACTTGAGGCTTAAATTCGTAAGCGGCCCCCTCATACGGGAGCTGGTAAACAACATCTTACTCGACAAAACGAAAGAAAAACCTGAGTACGCCCTTTATAGAAACATATTAACTAGGGTGGGAGCACCAGTTTACGACGCCTACTTAATGGATATGGGACAAGGTTTTAAGGCAACTGAAAACGCGAATCTTCAGCCAAACCCTGAAACCTCGCACAAGCGGAAGGCGGACTGGGTTTCCGGAGAAGAATACCTGCTGTTAATGCCTCCGAAAATCGCTGACGCTCATCTATCAGGAGATTTGCACATACATGATCTAGAATATTTTGGAACAAGACCTTTCTGCCAAGATTGGGACCTCCGCTATTTCTTTTACTACGGCCTGATGCCAGATGGAATCGGCACAAGGACCAGCATTGCGGGCCCAGCTAAACATCCTGAAGTTGCGATTCTTCACACCGCTAAGATTCTGGCTTCTGCTCAGACAAACTTCGCGGGAGGTGAGGGCTTCTACAATTTCTTGGTTTTCCTCGCCCCCTACATGAGGGGACTAAACTACAAGAAGGTTAGGCAGCTCATGCAGATGATGTTCTTTGAGTATACTCAGGCCTACGTGGCTAGGGGCGGGCAGCTGGTCTTCAGCAACATTCAGATACAGCCGGGGGTTCCAAAGCTCTGGAAGAAGGTTCCCATAGTGGCTAGGGGGCGGGTTGGACCAGACCTCTACGGCGAATACGAAGATGAAGTTCGTCTCATGTTCAGGGCGCTTTACGACGTAGCTTATGAAGGCGACTATTGGGGGAAGCCTTTCAATTTTCCAAAGCTTGAGAATACTTTAAGCCCTGAATTCTTCAAGCCTGAGTATGACGAGTTTTGGCTTGACGTTCACAATGTTGTAGCCAAATTTGGGATACCCTACTTCGATAACTTGATGCCGGCGTACAGGGGTTATGGCAAAGGGGTTTCATGTTATCAATGTTGTGCGTACTGTTTTGTCGAAACCCCTGAAGATAGTCCAGATTTTGAGGATAAGCTGTATTTCAATGGCGGGAAACACTTTACCATGGGGAGTTGGCAGGTTGTAAGTCTAAACCTTCCAAGGATGGCTTACAGAGCCAACGGGGACGACGAGAAACTTTTCGAAGAAAGCCGTAGGCTGATGGATTTAGCCGTTGAAGTGTTCAAGACTAAAAAGAAATGGATGAACCTTGCGATAAAGAACAAGCGAATACCTTTCGCGACTCAACGTCCCTTGGATCCAAAAACTGGTGAGAAGGGAACTCAGGCTGTGGATTTCGATGAATTGGCCTTTACGATAGGTCTTGTGGGTGGAAATGAGATGGCTCAGTGGCACACCAGTTACCAACTTCATGAGCATCCGGAGGCTGTTAAGATTCTTGTTAGGCTGATTCTTGAGATGCAGAAGTACAAGAAGGTGCTGGAGGAAAGGAGTGGCCTCAAACTCGCTTTGGCTAGGACACCAGCTGAGTCCACAGCTCAAAGATTCGCCATAGCAGACCTCCTAACAAACGGTTACCGGAACCAAGCGGAGAAGCTTGTTAAGGGAGATGTGGGTAGAGCCGCGTCTCTGCTTGCTGATGGGGCGAAGGACGTTCCCGTCTATTATAGCAACGGAACCCATGTTTATGTGGGAGCTAAAGCCGGCTTGCTTGAACGGATGGATATAGAGCAAAAGTTCTTCCCGCTTTTGAACGGTGGGAACATGTTTCATGTCTGGCTTGGAGACGCTTCCCCAGACCCTGAAAGCCTTTACAAACTAACCAAAAGAATAGCTACTAAAAGTCATGTGGGCTATTACGCTTACACGAAGGATTTGACCATCTGCAACAACTGTGGAAAAGTTACGTCGCCCATCTACGAGCAGTGCCCCCATTGTGGGTCCTCGCAAGTGGAATGGTGGTCAAGGGTAACAGGCTATTACCAAGCAGTGAGCGGATGGAACGAAGCGAAAAAGAAGGAACTTATAGACAGATACAGAACCGCTCTGTAAACTTTGCTAATATTTTCTTTCAGAATCATTTAGGGAGAAAACGCTGAGGTTATTCTGTTGCTCCTAGGATGAGGGCTAGGAGAGCCATTCTCATGACGATGCCGTTCCAAACCTGCTGGAAATACCTGGCATGCGGCGTATCATCCACCTCAGCATCTATTTCGTCAACTCTCGGCAACGGATGCATAATAATCATGTTCTCCTTCGCATCCTCCAGCATGTCAACACCAATCTTGTAGGTTCCCCTAACTTTGGCGTATTCAGCGGGATCTGGAAACCGCTCCTCCTGAATCCGCGTCACGTAGAGCACATCCGTTTCAGGCAAAAATTCTTTGATTCCGGTTTTCTCCACTATTTCTATCTTCTTTTTTATGGCGTCTGAAACCTCCCTTCGCATTCGTAGAAGCTCCGGCGAAACCAGATACAGCTTCACTTTGTAGAGGGACAACGCATACGCCAAAGAATGAACCGTACGCCCATACCTCAGATCCCCCACCAAAGTGACGTTAAGCCCATCAATCCGACCCTTCTCCTTCAAAATAGTATACAAATCCAGCAGAGCCTGCGTTGGATGCTCCTCGGCTCCAGAACCAGCGTTAATAACCGGTACCTGAACAAATTCAGCGGCAAGCCTAGCTGCTCCCTCCAGCGGATGCCTTAACGCAATGACGTCCGCATAGTTTTCAACAACCCGAACAGTATCCGCAAGATTCTCACCTTTTTTGATCGCAGCGACTTTCGGCTCAGCAAAACCAATGGCGGTTCCTCCAAGTTTGTGCACGGCAGCCTCAAAGCTTAGGCGGGTTCTTGTGCTGGGTTCAAAGAAGAGGGTTGCTAGGGTTTTGCCGTGAAGCATTTCTGAGCCGCTTTTGGCGATGGGTTCCATCGCGCCAGCGATTTTCAAGATGTAATCAATTTCTTCCCGGGTAAAATCCTTAATCGATATAATATCGCGTCCCTCAAACTCCAACAACGACACCAGACAAAGTTTAACAGGTCATAAATAAATGCTTAATCTATCTATTCAAAGCTTGAGAGGTTATCTTATGAGTGGAATAGGGAGAATAATCTACTTTCAGACCTACCCTTTATGCGCGCGGAACGATTATCAAAAGCTGTAGAGTTTTGAATACTTCTGGTTTAGATAATTAAGGTATGGCTTGACACTGAGTTCTTCCCCGCTGGTTTTTTTTAGGAGATCTGAGGGGTCGTAGAGGTCTCCGTAGCTGTGGATGTTTTTGATTAGCCACTGTTTTATGTCGTGGAAATTGCCCTGTGCGATTTGGTTTTTCCATTCCGGCAGGTCCTTCTCCATTGCAGCGAGGATTTGTCCGCTGTAAATGTTGCCTAGAGTGTAGCTTGGGAAATAGCCATACAAGCCGCTGGCCCAGTGCGTGTCCTGCATCACGCCTTCAGAGTCGTTTTCGATGTCCACGCCAAGGTAATCCTTGTAACTTTGGTTCCATACTTCTGGAAGCTCCGTCACACTGATTTTGCCGCCAAGAAGGTCTTGTTCAAGGTTGAACCTTATGATGATGTGAAGACCGTAGGTAACCTCATCTGCTTCAACGCGAATCTTGGAGGGGCTAACCTGATTGAGGGCAAAGACAAAGGCATCTAAATCAACGTTGGAAAGAACGTTGCCTGTAAGTTTCTTCAATTTCGGTAGGAAGTAGATCCAGAATTCACGAGACCGCCCCATTATGTTCTCCACAAAACGTGATTGGGACTCGTGGAAACCCATTGAACATGGTGTTCCAACTGGCTGAAACATCCATTCAGGATTCAAGTTCTGATCGTAGAGAGCATGACCACATTCATGCAGTGTGGAGAATATAGCGGATGTGAAGTTCTCCTCGTAATAGTGAGTTGTTACCCGCACATCATCATAATAGCCTGTTGTGAAGGGGTGTTCGGTTTCATCGATTCTGCCCCTAGCTTCCCTTGACTCTATATCATATCCGACGAATTTGGCGATTGTTTTGGAGATTTTACGTTGCATATCGATGGGAACCCGGCGTTTGAGTATGGAAACGTCTGGCTGCTTTGGGGCTGCTTCGCATTTTTTTATCAGAGAAATTAAGCTTTCTCTTAGTTCTCTAAAGATTTTGTTGATGGTTTCTGCTGGCATTTTCGGCTCAAAAATGTCGATTAATGCGTCATAGGGTGTTGCGGTCTCCTTTACTTCCATCAAGATTTCTGCGGCCGTCTTTTTTAGATCAACAAGTTTTTCAAGCTTGGGCTTGAAAATGGAGAAATTCTTGGCTGTTTTAGCTTTCTTCCATACGTCAACGGTGATGGCTTTCTGTTTTGCTATTTCTGCAACAAGGTCTTCAGGAAGCTTGGTTTGCTCGTCATAGTTTTTCTTTATCAGGTACAGGTTTCTTTGTTGAACAGCATTCAGCTTATCATATTCCGGATGTTTCGTGATTTCTTCTACCAGTTTTCCAATTTCTGGGGTTGTGCTCATTTTGTGTTCAATTCGGCTGAGGAGGGCAAGCTGTTGGCTTCGAAGTCTAATCGCTTTCGGCGGCATCATCGTTTCCATGTCCCAATGGATAACGGAGGTTGCTGATTCGAGAATGAAAATGTCTTTTACTTTTTTCAGCAGTTTCTTATAGCTCGAAATTAATGGCTCCCTCATCGCTGACAAACTCCAAATGAGGATCAGTCGTTTATGATTGCTCAGATATATGAGTTTTTTACGGAATGCACGCACCAGTGTGGTTAGGTTTCTTTTTTCTCGGGTTCTCTTACGAGGCTGATTAGGAAGAATGCTGCTATTATTTCTGCGGCAGTGAACATATAGAATGGCAAGGTTGGATCAACTGTCTGAAATAGGAAGCCGCCCGTAAGTGTGCCTGATGCTGCTGAGAGGCTGCTGCTTAATTGCCAGAGCCCCGTTATTCGTCCCCTCCTTGTTCTGGGCGTTAAATCAGCTTGAAGAGCCTCATAGGCCGGTGCATAATATATTCCTGTTACTATGAGAAGAAGGGCGACTGCTAAGGCTTGAAGGAAAGAGCGGGACAACGTAAACAGTATGGTGCAAGGAGCACACGTTAACACGGAAACTATCATAATCTTTCTTTTCCCAAACTTGTCGCTAAACCATCCTCCAGGAATCTTTAAGGTAGTTCCCAGAAGTTGTAGACTAGCAATTGGAGCCCATTCCATCGGTGTAAGCCCAATAACACTGGACGCATAGAGAATGTAATATGATCCTACGGCTCCGTTGGCGAACGCTACGAGGGCGTATGAAAGCATTAGCGCCTTCAGGCTGGTGGGCAACGGACGCGGAAACTTCATGGCGTCTCTCAGTTTGCTAGGATTTGAGAAAATTGATTTTGCAGTAGGCCCACGTCGTAGCGTTTCTTTGAGAAAGAGGAAGACGATGAAAGCCGAAATGAAGGCGGTGGCTGCAGTGTACGTGCACGCCAACCTAAAGCCATCCAGCAAACCATAGTTCTGAATCAACCATCCTCCGATCAGGGGGGCTACTGTTACCGGAAGAGAGGAAATTACTTGAAGAGAAGCTATTCCAGTGGTTCGTTTTTCAGGAGAAATAGAATCTACCACTAGGGCATGGGAGGCTGGATTAGATATGGAACCGAACGCAGCGACTACGCTTAACGCGGCGAATAGACGCCAGTCCTGTATAACTGCATAAAGCGAGGGAAAAAATACACTGTAGAAAGCTGTTAGAACCATGATTCTTCTTCTGCCGTAGTAGTCTGCTATGATACCTCCTAGAAGAAACATGACACATCCAATCATGGATGCCATTGCCGTCATCAATCCGAGCGTTATGGGGCTTCCACCAAGTTCAACGAAATAGAGGGAAACGTAAGCACTTATGAGTCCTCCCCCGAAACCTTTGACACCGCTGCTCACTGCGATGACCGCGATGTTTCCCTGAAAAAAGTTTAAGCTACTTTTAGACTGCTTGTTTTTGACAGAAATAGCTTCTCTCATCCTTCTAGCCAGCAAGGTCTGTTTTTGCATTCTCCCTAGTTTTCCGTCATTTTATACCGTTTTGTTACATTTTCTACGTCGCCATTCTCGAGGGCATATATTTCTTTCAGATTTTTCTTCCAGTCTCTTTCATACATTAAGGGGTCATCGATTTTTTTCTCTGAAGGGTCTACGTGAATCCACCTTTTCTGTTCGTTGTCCCAAACTTCTGTCCATACGTGATCAGACATGTCGAGGATCAATCTGGCGCGGTAGTTGTGGGCTAGGCAAAGGGCAGTGAAAAGGATGGCAAACTCTCCGCATCTTCCTTTACCGTAGGCTATTATTTCCATGGGGTCGTTGTGGCGAACTATGTCTCCCTTACTCCATTCAACTTTCTTATGAAGCCACTCTAGCAACTCCATTAGAGTATATCTTCTTTCAAAGAGACTTCTCAGTTCAGAAAGCAAAGATGCATTCGCCAACTTCTTGCTGACTTCACGATATTTTTCAACGGTCTTTTGGTTCGGAAGGGGCATCGGATGCGTTGCTCCTCTCATTTCTTGCATCTGTCTTGAGACGTAACATAGTTCATTAAGTCTATATCCAGAAAGCTCTTGTGAAACAACAATCAATAGTTAAAATAAATGCTGATAAGGCAGTAATTCGTTGCGATTTCTGGACCACAGAACGTGAATTTAGAAAAGCGGCGCAGAGACGCCTCATGAAACGTGTTAGGTGACTAAACGCACGCTTTCGGCAATGGTGTCAATCCGCTTCAGGTTATTAACTAGAAGGTTAAGTCGATAGGAACTTTTTGAAAATTTAAACAACTGCGTCAAGATGTAGCTTGGGCGAACCAGGAAACGTCTGTAACTCTCATGAATCATTCGTTCGATTTCTTCACATGACACGGTGTCAGGAGAAACTTCAGGCACTAAAACGCCGGTCTCCCAATATTGATCTTCATTCAAGAAACCCTTCATTTTGAGTTCATCCCAGATATCAGTGCCAGGGAAAGTGGCAAGGATGTTGAATTGTGGGATGTCCACTTTCAACTGTTCTGCAAACTTTAGGGTGTTTCGGATTTCTTCCCTTGTTTCGTTGGGAGCCCCCAATATGAAGGAGCCGACTATGACGTCTACTCCAGCCTTTCTAGCGTTTCTAACCGCAACTTCTGCCTGTTCCGGAGTTGTTCGTTTGTCGTAATAATCTAAAACCTTCTGATTGGCGTTTTCGATTCCGAAATACATCATTCTGCAATTTGCCTTCACCATCTCCCGTATCATGTCATAAGGACACTGGTCAACTCTTCCTTCGCTAATCCATTCTATGTCCACTTTCTCTTTCCTCATCCTTTGACATATCTTGATCACTCTTTTCGGGTTCAAAGTGAAGTTGTCATCTACGAACATTAACTGCTTATAACCTTCGCTAGCCAGAAAGTGCAACTCTTCAAGTATGTTCTCCACAGACCTAGACCTCCAGAGGTTCCGGGCTAATCTTCGGCATCCACAAAAACGACACCGGAAAACACAGCCGCGAGAAGAAACGAAGCTGCTAAACTTTTTTGGTGCAACGTTTATTCCGGCGGTGGTATTGTGATATTTTACGTCTAACAGTTCACGATCTGGGAAAGGTATGGAGTCAACGTCCTTGATTAACGGTCTATCCGGAGTTGCAATTATCCGATTTTTCTTTCTGAAGGTGATCCCTAACACTTTTTGGAGGTTTCCCTTTTTCTCCAGACATTCTACCAGTTCAAGGCTGGTGTATTCTCCTTCTCCTCGAACGATCACGTCTACGAAAGGATATTTTTTTAGAATTCTCTCAGCGTTGAAGGTGGCGTAAAAATTACCAAAAACTATGATGATGTTGGGGTTTTCTTCCTTCACTTTTTCCGCAATTATCGCTGCTTTGCGGCCTGAACTACTACACGTAGAAAAACCTAGGATGTCGGAGTCCTCTTTCTTCACCCAGTCAACCGTGTCTTTCATGGAAAAGCCTTGGGCTGCCTCGTCTATCATGGAAACCTCTATTCCCTCTTTTCTCAGAACTGTGGCTATGTATAGCATGCCTAAGGGAGGGGCTGCGCCTACCATCTTCTTCGTATCTTCGATTGGAAGTTCCGGGTTGGGACCTGGGTTTATGAACGAGAACTTCATTTTTTCCCCTTTTACGCCGTTACATTCTCCAGTAGAGGGCATTTAAGTTTACTGTCAAAAGAAGGATAAAGATGGCAAATGTTTAAGTTTCTCGATTGCTCGATAAAGGGCTAAAAGTTTCCGTTGAGAAGGTGAAGTTGTTGAGGAAATTAACCGCTAGCTCGGGGGTGACGGTTGCCACCTCTATAGCACACTTTGCCAACGATGTTCCTCTCACTCTCCTTCCAGCGGTTCTTCCTATCCTGATAGAAGAATTCGATTTGAGTTATGCTGCAGCAGGGGCTGTAATTACCGCATCCGCCCTCTTAATGACATCGCTACAAGCTGTCACGGGATATGTTGCTGATCGATGGAATAGGATAAGCCTTCTACTCTTGGGCTTGACTACGCTGGGCGTAGGAACCATCCTCATAGGCTTTTCCACCAGCTACGTTCAAATTCTCGCCTTCGGATGCCTTATGGGAATTGGAGGAAGCGTCTTTCATCCAATTGGCTACTCGCTATTGTCCGATGCTTTTGAGTCTGGGAATAGAGGTAAAGCCCTAGGACTGGGAAGCGCCGCAGGGGATATAGCCGTTCCAGTAGCCTTTGCAACATCAGGCTTCCTAGTTTTATTTTTGGGATGGCGCAGCCTCTTCGTGTTATGGGGCCTAATCGCCATCATCGCCGCCGTAATATTACCGTTAATCATAAAAGAACCTAGAAAGAAGGGCTTCCACTCAAACGCCACGGATAACTCTACCAAAACGATCGTCAGGACATTAATTCCGATAATTATTGTAATGAGTCTTGCCGCCGCCTCCTACAGAATTGCATCTTCCTTTACAACAACCTACCTAACAGACTTTTTTGGCCTAAGCATCGAATCAGCCAACTTTACACTCGCTTTGATGATGGTCGTAGGCACGGTTGGATCGATTGTTGGAGGAACCTTGATTGACAAGCTTGGCGAAAAAAACACGGTTACCGCTGAAATGGTTATGCTGGGGGTATTATCAATGGTCTCCATCTACATAAGTGATGTTTACTTCCTATCCGGTATGATCTGTATAATAGGTTTCTTCATGCTGGGTGTTTGGCCCTCTTTTTATTCGGTCATCGCCGGGGCAACAAGCTTGGGCGCAAGAGCTTTCATGTACGGAATTCTCTTCGCCGTTTCATGGAGTTTCGGCTCATTTTTCCCTTACATTTCAGGAGTCTGCGCAGACATTTTTGGTCTACAAGTAATTTATATCCTCATTGGCGTCCTTTCTCTGGTCGCTGCATTCACGGCTTATTTTACGTTTAAAAAGTAGCGGATGAATGGATAAACAATTAAGTTTATCTTGCCTCAATATTCTTCGGTTTAAGCATGTAAGCAACTTTTGATGGTGATGTGGTTGGATGATTTGTGGAGCATCTATCTGCTAAACCTGTTAATTACCGTGGCTATGTTCCTTGTGCTGGTATTTCGAGCATGGATAGAACTGAAAAATTACAGAATGATATGGAAGGAGCTGGAGTGGAGAAGAACCTACGAAACCGTGGGGAAAATCCTGAAGGCGGAAAAGGACCTCTTCACCAAAGTTGAGGGTGGAGAAGAGCTCTACGAGATGCTTTGTGAAATGTTCAAGGCAGAAGGACAATGAGTCCTCCAGCTTTCACGGAAAGTGCCAATCTCTGATCATTCTCTTAGGCGCCCTAGATTTTTCTCTTCCGTAACGACATAACGGCTTTGTTAGGTGCCTCTGAGATCTGGGAGACGTGATGTAAAGTCCCCTCTCAAGTTCCCGCTTTCCTTTAACTGCCACTTTCCCTAGCTGTGAGGAGCGAAAGCCACACTTCTTACACCTGAACCCCTTTCCCGTTCCCATAGACTTCATTCGCCTTCCGCATTCGGGGCAAGCTGGGTTAAAGAAAGTTGCTTTAGGAACCAGCTTCAAAATCCTCATCTTCTCAAGATTGACGGTGGTCGAATGCTTCGACGAAGAAGGGCGAACACCTCCGAAAGCTTCTATCAGGTCTCCAACACTCAGGTTTTTTGAGATTTCGCAGAGAGTTCCTGTAGGCTCGTAAGCAGCGCAATCTACCTCCCCAGTTTCGTCTCTGATTGAAAAGATGACGTGCCCGCCTTGGATGACCTTAGGCTCCTTGGCCACGACCCCTTGAACAACCACTGGATTGTAGGGCTGTATTTCGCCAACCGAGCTGACTTTTCGCAGGTGGGCATCGGTTCCGTGGTTTGTGCGAAAAATCATCCACCTCTCAACAGGTTCTTCTCGGCGAATCATTTCATGGGCTAGTTTAACAACTTCGGGATTCTCCCCTCGGATACCGTAAAGGATGGGGTCTGGTCCTCTAGGGGTTATGAGGATTCGACCCGTTTCGGGGTCTATGTTGTTGAAGGCGAGGGGAGAGGTTTTTTCATTCATTTCTTTGACTGACGAGGCTTGTATTTTTCGAGGTGTGCCACGATTTTTCGGTGTTCGGTAAGCTATAATCTCGTAGGTGTGGTCTCTGTTTAGGTCTTCTCCGATGGCGGCTAAGCCCCCAATAATTCCTCGTCCCTTCTTGAAGCCCACTGCCTCAGCCTTAAACCTTTTAATGAGCTTCAAGGCTTCCTTCATTTCCACCACACCTTGCACTGTTCTCTTTGCGAAGTCTTTGATTTCTTGAGGCACCTCGTTGAAAAGGAAAACAACTCCCGGATCGGTTCTGTCATAGCCTAGCTCAGCGTTTTCTTCGATCGCATCGATCACGTTTTCTATGATTTTATCTACGAGATTGCCGCGGCATCTAATTCTCAAGCAAAGGGCGCCGTTGCCCCTAGTTTTCCATGGAACGTTGGGGTTAAGCCGAACTAGGTTGGGGTAGTCGGTGAAGGAAACGCCTATTGAACTCAGTTTTTCGACGAGAAGGGCGGCTATGTAGGTGGTACAACCTCTTTTAGGAGAATCTGTGTCGTCGAATCCTATGTGCATCTTAATCATTAACTTCCGCTCGACACCTGTCATTAGAGTGTTGCGACGATAAGAATCTTCAGATGTGAAGTTGCTTTTCAGATAGAGGATAGAAAAAAGAAAAGGGGAGATGGAAACTACTTTGTCGCCTCAATCACTATCATGGTCAGGGTCGACCGAACTTTGTCTAGACGTCGCACATGCCAAGTAACAATTTCCTTAAGTTTGTCCATGGTGTCGGCTTCAACTTTCGCCACAACATCGTAAACGCCGTAAACCATGTAGGCTTCTTTCACCGCATCGATTTTTTTCAGCGCCTCTAGAACTACGCTCTCCGACCCTATCTCTGTATTTATTAACACGAAAGCCATGGGCATCTAATCATCTCCACAGTTTATGGTTATCGTTGATACCCTAAAATATTTTTGCTCACAAACCATATGCAAAGGTTGTAGGAGATGACGACAAGATGATAACGAGCAGAGAGATGCGCGCCTTGGAAATGAACTCCGAGTATTACGGCGTTTCGAGACTACAGCTTATGGAAAACGCCGGAAAAAACGTCGCAGACGAAATTGCTTCAAGGTTTAAACCGAAAAACACAAGAGTAGCTGTTTTCTGCGGTTCAGGAGGGAATGGAGGCGACGGCTTCGTTGCAGCGCGCCACCTCACCTGCCTAGGCTTTAAAGTTGAAGTAATACTTGCTGGAAAACCCTCAGACATCGTTAACGAGGAGACGCAAAGGAATTGGCTTGCCCTGCAAGCTCTGAAAAACACTATTACTCTACATGAAGTTTATGATTCCACCCTCATCCCAAACGTCAAAGCAGAAGCTGTGGTGGACGCTTTGCTGGGGATAGGTTTGAAGGGGACCTTACGGCCGCCGATCTTGCAGCTGGTGAAAAAGATAAATGAAATGAAGGCCTTCCGCGTTTCTGTAGACGTTCCCACAGGGATCAACTCGGATTCGGGTGAAGTTTTGGGCGACGCTGTGAGAGCCAATCTAACGGTCACGTTTCACAAGACGAAGCCGGGATTGACAAAGGCAGAGGAATACGTTGGAGAACTTATCGTGAGAGACGTAGGTTTACCCAACGATTTTGAGTGGTTTGCTGGTCCCGGCGACGTTTCTTTAGTCGTAAAGCCTCGTCCCCCAGAGGTCCACAAAGGAGATTTCGGAAGGCTTCTTGTGGTTGGTGGGAGCGAAGTTTTTTCCGGTGCTCCAGCCCTCGTCGCCATGGCGGCGCTTCGTGCAGGAGTTGACTTAACCTACATAGCGGCTCCGGAAAAAACGGCTCGCGCCATTTCATCCATGTCTCCCGCCTTGATCACTGTGAAGCTGGAGGGGAAGCATCTTAACTCCCGCAACACACCCATCATCAAACAATATTTGGAGATTTCGACGGCTGTCGTTATGGGTCCTGGGCTTGGACTGCACAGGGAAACCAAGGAGGCTGTTGAGGAAATTATGAAACTGATAGAGGAAGAAAAAACTCCTCTGCTTTTGGACGCTGACGGACTCAAAGCCTTCGCCGAATTTAAGCGAAAAGTAGACTGGCCCCTCGTTTTGACGCCCCACGCCGGAGAATACGAAATACTAACTGGAAGGAAGCTGCCGAAGGATCTAGGGCAACGGGCGGAGAAGGTTCAGAAAACTGCACGGAAACTTGGAGCAACTATGCTGTTGAAGGGACCCGTGGATGTGATCTCTGATGGAAAGCGAGTTAAATTCAACTTTACTGGAAACCCTGGGATGACTGTGGGCGGAACAGGTGATGTTCTCTCCGGGATCGTTGGAGCATTCTTGGCGCAGGGAGCAGACCCCTTTGAGGCTGCGGTGGCGGGCGCTTTTATTAACGGCGCTGCCGGAGACTTTGTGTGGAGCGAAAAGGGTTACCACATGATTCCAACGGACATTCTTGAATGGATCCCACGTGTCATGGACGATCCTATGTCCCATTTAAAGGTGCGGAAGAGTGCACCGTAAAGACGTAACAATCAGCGTCTATCACGCCAAGCAGTGCGACCCTAAGAAATGCACTACGCTGAAGCTTAAGCGTCACAACATGGTTAGAGTGGTTCACCGAATTAGAAGGTTGCCTCATGGCGCAGTTATCCTAAATCCCTTCTATGATAGGGCTTTTTCTCCAGCTGACCGCGAAAGGCTTGAAAGAAGAGGCTTAGCCGCCGTAGACTGCAGTTGGATACACGCAGACGAGGTTTTCGAGCTTTCCATGCATGGAGCATCCCGTTGCTTGCCCTACCTGATCGCAGCGAATCCCGTGAACTATGGGGTGCCCACCAAACTAAGCACGGTGGAGGCGTTGGCCGCAGCTCTATACATCGCCGGCTTCAAGGAGAAGGCGGAGCGCTTGCTTTCCATTTTCAAATGGGGACCCTACTTCATCGAGTTGAATCTTGAGCTTTTGGACGGCTATGCTCAAGCAAAAAATAGTGCTGAAGTTGTTGAGCTACAAAAAGGTTTTATTCGTTAACTGGGCTGGCGTGCTGGACGTAACCCGACTTTCTCCTTAGTAATTTTTTGTCTTGTGTTTGGTTTTCCATCGGGTTCTCCTCTTGTAGAGGTAGGTTAAGGTAGTATTTAACGTTTTACCCTGTGTATTTTGATATGTCATGAATGTTGTTCTTCAGGTGCAACCATCGGAAGCGGACGGACGGTTTGAGTTTGGCGGTGTGTTAAGGAGCGTGAGATGGTTTCTTCAGTTTGACTAAAGATGTGTCTGGAGAATGTAGGATGTTTTTAATGTATGTATTCTCGTTTCTTGGAGAATTTTTTTAT
>Ga0224506_10001561_pt1 | contig 16233 bp, 15 predicted proteins | sample SF_Jan12_sed_USG_2_FD_169108 | JGI IMG/M metagenome (GOLD analysis project Ga0224506, IMG submission 169108) | Sediment microbial communities from San Francisco Bay, California, United States - SF_Jan12_sed_USGS_8_1 | ecosystem: Environmental > Aquatic > Marine > Sediment | place: USA... | reverse complement strand
TAACACTCGACGCGAAGGGCCTCAACTGCCCTTTGCCCATCCTCAAGGCCCGCAAAGCACTCAAGGAAGTACCGGACAACGGGACGCTGGAAATCCTGGCCACAGACCCGGGTTCTGTTGCCGACTTCGAGGCATTTTGCCGCCAGACGGGCAATGAGTTGCTCGAACACTCGGAAAATGACGGCATCTATCAGTTCCTGATAAAGAAGTCCGCCTAAGACCACCAAGGGGCGTGAGAGAGCCATCTCCACGCCCCTTGTTTTCGCGCCTTTAGTCGGGGCGCAGAGTGCTTTCATGACCATACTACCCGGACTCATTCTCGCGCTGGTCCTGGCATTCGCCGGACAATTTCTTTCCAGGTTCATCGGCATCGATCTGATGGGACTCCCCAAGAGCCCGGTCAGTGCGATCATGATGGCAATTATCCTCGGCATCATTATTCGCAATACGATCACACTGCCGGTCTCGCTACAGCCGGGCATACGCTTTGGCCTTGTTCGCGTGTTGCGTCTCGGTATCGTCCTGCTTGGCATTCGTCTCAGCCTTGGCGAGGCCGGTGCTATCGGCCTGCAAGCCCTGCCCGTCATCATCGGCGCCGTGGCTGCGGCCCTGCTGATCGTCGGCTTCCTGGCGCGGCGCATGGGATTGAGCGGCAAGCTCGGCACCCTGATCGCGGTGGGTACGAGTATTTGCGGTGCGACCGCCATCGTCGCGACCGCGCCGACAATTGCCGCGAAGGACGACGAGGTCAGCTATTCGGTGGCCTGTATCACGCTGTTCGGCGTCATTGCGATGTTGCTTTACCCCTTCGCCGGCCACTGGATATTCGACGGCGATGCCGTCAAAAGCGGCCTGTTCCTCGGCACGTCGGTGCATGAAACGGCACAGGTTGCCGGCGCCGGGCTGGTTTACCAGCAGTACTACGACAGCCCCGATGCACTCGACGTCGCGACCGTGACCAAGCTGGTGCGCAATCTCGGCATGCTGCTCATCATCCCGCTCATGAGCATTATCTATCACCGCAATCATGCCGACGGCACCGAGGCGCCCAAGTGGTACACGATGATCCCGCTGTTCGTCATTGGCTTCGCGATCATGAGCCTCATTCGCACCGTGGGCGACCTGGGCGACGCGCCATTTGGTGGCCTCCTCACCGCTGACCGGTGGTCGGCAATCGTCAGCCACACCAAGGACTTTGCGGAATTGTGTCTCGCCGTCGCGATGGCCTCCGTCGGCCTCGGCACGAGCATCAAGGGCCTGAGGGATATCGGCCTGAAGCCACTCGGTGCGGGTTTGATAGCTGCCGCACTCGTGGGTGGCGTGAGCATCGCATTGATATCATTGCTCTACTAGTACTGTTGCAAAGGGGGAAACCCGTGACGGACAAGAAGCGTGGAATACACGAACTCTATCGCGAAGATCCCGTAGCCGCGGACGAGCAGCTCTGGGGCCGGAAGGCAGACCCGATGACGCGCCGGGGCTTCCTGACCAGGGGCAGCCTCGTGGCCATGTCGGCAGCGGTCGGCGCCACGATTCCGTTTGCCCACCTGATGCCTTCCGGCCTCATCCCGGCGGCACTGGCGCAAACGGATACGCCGTTTGCGATTCCAGGCAAGGAAGGATTGGTCGTGCTCAACGATCGTCCGGTCAATGCCGAAACGCCGGCACACCTGCTCGACGATCGCGTAACCCCCGCCAAACACCTTTTTGTTCGCAACAACGGCATTCCGCCCGTGACGACGGATATCGATCTCGACGCCTGGGAAATCACGTTTGGCGGCGAGTCGATCGCACAGGAAATGACGTTCACGATTGGCGAGCTCAAGGAAAAGTTCAAACACTACACGTACCAGCTGCAGCTCGAGTGCGGCGGCAACGGGCGCTCTGAATTCGTGCCGCCCGCGTCTGGCAACCAATGGTCGACCGGCGCCGTCGGTTGCCCGGAGTGGACCGGTGTGCGTCTCAGGGACGTGCTCGAACACGTTGGTTTCAAGGACGACGCCGTGTACCTCGCCTACTACGGTGCCGACATCCATGCCAGCGGTGATCCGGACAAGGTGCCAATCTCCCGCGGTGTCCCGATCGAAAAAGCACTGGAAGACGAATCGCTGATCGCCTGGGCGATGAATGGCGACGATATCCCGCCCATGAACGGCTACCCGTTACGGCTCGTGATCGCGGGCTGGCCCGGGTCCGTTGCCGGCAAATGGCTGCGGAAGATTGTCGTTCGTAACCAGGTCCACGACGGTCCGAAGATGACGGGCACTGCGTACCGCGTACCCTGCAAGCCGGTTGCACCCGGAACCACGGTGCCCGACGAAGAGATGTGCATCATCGAGTCCATGCCGGTCAAGTCATTGATTACCTTCCCCAAGTCCGGCATCGAGCATGCCGTGGGTCAGCCCCTCGCCCTCCGGGGCCACGCCTGGGCGGGCGACGCCGAAGTCTCCGCGGTGCATGTGTCGATCGACTTCGGCGCCACCTGGATGAAGGCGGACCTCGAGGGCCCGGCCAACCGCTTCGCCTGGCAGCACTGGAGCGCGAGCATGCGGCTACCCGAGACCGGGTATTTCGAAGTCTGGGCAAGGGCGACGGACGACATGGGACGCGCCCAGCCGATGGTGCTGCCCGGCTGGAACCCGAAAGGCTATCTCAATAACGCCTGCCACCGGATTGCTGTACAGGCCGTTTAATGCATCGCGCTGCCGCCATAACCATCACGACCGTCCTTGTCCTTGCGGCCTGTGCGAAGGAGCCGCCGCCGGCAGAGCCGGCGGCAGCGGAGGTGGTGGCGGCGGAACCGGCACTTGACCCCGTTACGGGTTTCGTAATGACAGGCGACTGGGAGCTGGTCCGCGCCAATTGCACGGCCTGCCATTCACCCCGACTCATAACGCAGCAACGTGGTACGGCGCAGCAGTGGCTAACCATGATTCGCTGGATGCAGAAGAAGCAGAACCTGTGGCAATTCGACCCGGATACCGAGAGCAGGATCATCGCCTATCTCGCCGCGAACTACCCCCCGAGCGATGCACAGCGGCGAGCGGCGATACCGCCTGACCTGATGCCGCCCAACCCCTATTCATCGGAGAAATGACATGCTGGTTTCACCCGCCGATGTCGTTGCCAAGGCCAAGGCGACGATCAAGGAATGCTCCGTTCGCGACGTGCGCGATTGCCTCAACGAGGGTACCGTACTCATCGACATTCGTGAGCGCACGGAATATCAGCGCGGCCATCTTCCGGGGGCGATGATCATTCCGCGCGGGCTGCTCGAATTCGAGATAATTCCAGCGCTGGAACGGCTGGGTACCGACACTCCGGTGGCTGAGCACGACATCGTCCTCTACTGCGGCACCGGCGGACGTTCGGCACTGGCCGCGAAGTCGCTCGACGCCATGGGCTTTCGCAACGTCAAGTCGATGGACGGTGGCATCGTCGCCTGGGCGGAAGCGAAACTGCCTCTGGTAACCCCTACGGCGTAAAACAGGCCAGGTCGTCGGCCACCGACACCTCGCCGCCATAACGTTTCCTTACCAGCGACACGTTGGCCGCGAGATCCGCCAGGCTGCGCGCCATGAAGTGACTCAGAACGAGCTGTCCGGGATCCGCCTCGAAGGCGACATTGCCGATTACCGACGGCGGTGCGTGCAAACGCCGGCCGACGCCGCTCACATCCTCTGGCACCGCCATGTGCATGACGAGAATGGAGGCTTCCTTTGCGAATTCCGTAAAGGCCGGGTCGCTGCCATTCTGGTCGCTGCCGAACACAAGGGTCGCGTCCCCTGCACGCACGCGAAACGCGACAGCCGGCACGATGCCATGCGGTACCCGCATGCCCTCCACCACCAGGTCGTCACTCGTCCACAGTAAGGCCGTCTCGCCAGGCGCTATCTCAAGCGGCGTGAGCATTGGTGTGTTCCTGGTGCCGTCGAGAAATGCCGAAAGATAGGCGTAGGCCCCACTGTCCCTGGCCAACATGGCGGCCAGAAATGCCTTGAGTCCGGGGAATTCGCCATCGCCATCGGGGCCGGCGACGCGCAGCGGTCGATCGCGAGCCGCAAAGCTGCCGGACTTGAGCAGCGCCGGGAAATCCGCCGAATGATCGGTGTGCAGGTGGCTGAGACCCACGAAGTCGAGGTCCTCGAAGCGAGCCCCGGCTTCCCCGAAGCGCAGGAACGAACCGCCGCCGGCGTCAATCAATGCCCGCGCCCTGCCGTCAATCCAGACAAGGTAGGCAGAAGACGCACGACCGTCGTCGGCGACAGGCCCACCGGAACCCAGCACCTGCAGCGTAACGCCGGACGATTCCGGGCAAGCCCCCTGCGGCGGCTGGCACGCAGCCAGCGCCATGCATGCGACCAAAGTCGATAGCCGCTTGATGAAAATGCGTATTGTCACGAAAAACCCCTCAGCGTATTCGTATTAACCGACATAGTACTTCACGATTTCTTTTATTAGCTTCATCTAATAGAGAAAGGTCCAGTGGCGAATAATACGAACAAAATCGCTGTCGTTGGAATTGGAAACAGCCTTCTGACGGACGATGGCGCCGGCATCCACACCCTAGAGCGGTTCGCCGCAAGCAACGACGACGACAGCGTCTGTTGTCTCGACGGCGGCACCGTCGGACTCGCCCTCCTCGATCGCTTCGCCAACCTCGACGGCCTGATCGCGCTCGACGCCATGAAGCTCGGCAAGCCCCCCGGCGCCGTGACCGTCCTGCTTGGCGAAGACATGGACCGGCATCTTCGCAACCAGAAAGGCAGTGTGCACGAAGTCGGCCTGTCCGACCTCATGGACGCGCTTCGCCTGCAGGGTGAGCTGCCCGACAAGCGCGCCCTCATCGGTATCGAACCCGAAGACATGGACTGGGGCACAGAACCCACTCCCGTCGTTGCTGCGGCCGTACCCCAAGCCGCGGCACTGGCCCACGACCTCGTTCGCAGCTGGCGCGCCGGGGTAAACCCGGAGTTGCGCTCATGACGACCCAACAGGAAGTACAGGCCCCGGCTTCGCCATTCCATGGGAACGTGCGTCCCATCCTGAACGAAGTCAAACACGCACTCGACAAACTGCTCGAGACGGACATTCCGACGACGATTGACCTTGCCAGCCTGCCATTCGGGCCCGGTGAACTGGAGTACCTGGAAGCGACCCTTGGAACGGGCGAGCTTTCCGCGAGACTGGATGCGCTGGGTAGCAGCCGCATCCGCGAAACGATCTATCCGGGCGTGTGGTGGGTGGAACACCGCAACGCCTTTGACGAGATTGTTGGTCGTTACATCGAAATCACACGATCACCCGAGATCTTGTCATCACAAGACGCCGACATTGCTGCCGGCCGCGCTCGTCTCGAGAATCAATTCGAGTAAGCCATTTTTAGCGGGAGGAAACAGCATGAAGAACAGACCGACCGTTGGGGAAATTTTGCAGGCGAAGGGGGTTTCGCGACGCGGTTTTCTCAAATACTGTGCAACGACGGCATCGATACTTGCCTTGCCGCCGAGCATGATTCCTCGCATCGCCGCGGCTATCGAGAACACGCGCCGGCCATCGGTGATCTGGTTGTCTTTCCAGGAGTGCACGGGGTGCACGGAGTCGCTGACGCGTTCGGCCGCACCGACGGTCGAGGGACTGATCTTCGACGCCATTTCACTCGACTATCACCATACGCTGCAAGCGGCAGCAGGCGAGCAGGCCGAGGCCGCTCGTCACGCTGCGATGGAAGAGAACGACGGTGGCTACCTGGTGCTGGTCGATGGCTCGATTCCTCTCGGTAACCCGGGATTCTCGACCATCGCGGGCATCAGCAATGTCGAGATGCTCAAGGAAACGGTAGCCGGCGCGGCCGCTGTCGTAGCCATCGGCTCCTGCGCTGCCTTTGGCGGCATTCCGGGCGCTGACCCGAATCCGACGGGCGCTGTTTCGGTCATGGATCTCGTCAAGGACAAACCGGTCATCAACGTTCCGGGTTGCCCGCCGATCCCGATGGTCATGACCGCCGTACTCACGCACTTCCTGACCTTCGGCACGATTCCGGACCTCGACAAGCACGGTCGCCCCATGACGTTCTTCGGCACAACGATCCACGATCGCTGTTACCGCCGTCCGTTCTACGAGCAGGGCAAGTTCGCCAAGACATTTGACGATGAAGGTGCGAAAGCGGGCTGGTGCCTGTTCAAACTCGGTTGCAAGGGACCGACGACTTACAACGCCTGTGCCACGACCAAGTGGAACAGCGGAACGAGCTTCCCGATCGAGGCCGGACACCCGTGCCTCGGTTGCTCAGAGCCCAACTTCTGGGACCGTGGCGGGTTCTACGAGCCGTTGTCGACCGGCCACTTCGGGAGCGGCGAAAAACTCGCCGGTGCAGCCGTTGCCGGCGTCGCGCTCGGCGTCGCCGCTGCCGCAGCGGGCCGTCGCAGACAAGCCAAATTTACAGGGGAGGGATGATATGGACCTTCTTGAATTTGCCAAGGGCCCTGCACTGCAGGTAGCCGCATACATTCTGGTAGCAGGATCGATCTGGCGTTTCGTCGGGATCATGCTCCTGAAGGAAAAACCGGACTATTCCGAACCGCGCAAGAGCGCCGGCATACTGGCGGCCTTGAAGGTCATCTACACGCGCAGTTTTTCGGCGGCGCCGTTCAAACGCGCAACGATGTACCCGAAGATGATGGCCTACGTGATGCATATCGGCCTGTTTGCGGTCGTTTTCCTGTTTGTCCCTCACATCATGTTCTTCGAGGGATTTCTCGGGTTCGAATGGCCGGGACTGCCGAACAGCGTGATCTTCTTCCTCGCCGTTGCTGCCGTCGTCTCGGGTATCGCCCTGCTCGTCAGGCGTTTAACCAATCCGGTGCTCAGGTTGATCTCCAACTTCGACGACTACTTCAGCTGGCTGGTAACCATCCTCCCGTTCGTGACGGGACTGATGATCCCGGTACGCATGGGTGTTCGTTACGAGACATTGCTGGCGATCCACATCCTCTCAGTCGCCTTGCTCATGATCTGGCTTCCGTTCGGCAAGCTGGGCCACACGTTCCTCGTGTTCATCACGCGTGGTACGACGGGCATGGTATTTGAACGCAAGGGGGCGAAGACATGACCACTGTAGACGGCAGACACACCATTGATCGTGAGGCCGAGCGCCTGGCCTACAAGCCGCCCGAGATTCGTCACGACAAGCAGGGCGACATGGGCCCGAAAGAGCGCATCGACGCCGCGATGTACAATTTTGTCAAGAACTTCAACACGCAGACCGCGTCGTATCTCGATGGCTGCCTGCACTGCGGCATGTGTGCGGACGCCTGCCATTTCCATGTCCGCACGGACGATCCTCGATACACGCCAATCTGGAAGATCGAGCTGTTCAAGCGCACGTATAAACGGCAGGTCGGACCATTCGCGTTCTTCTATCGCCTGCTCGGGCTGAAGAGAAAAGTAACGCTCCAGGACCTCGAGGAGTGGCAGCACCTGATCTATGACAGCTGCACGGTTTGCGGTCGTTGTTCACTGGTTTGCCCGATGGGCATCGACATCGCCGGCCTGGTCTCCATGGCTCGGCACGGCATGTTCAAGGCCGGCCTCGTTCCACACGAGCTGCACGAAGTTGCCAGGACATCGGCCGAAACCGGAAGTCCACTCGGAATATCGCCCGAGAAATTCGACGAACGGGTCGAGTGGATGGCCGATGAGCACGACGTCGACATCCCGATGGACGTGGATCAAGCCGATGTGCTCGCCGTAATGTCATCGATCGAGATCAACAAGTACCCGCAATCGATCGCGGCCACAGCCAAGATCCTCAATGCCGCTGGTGAAAGCTGGACCTTCCGCACAGACGGTTTCGAGGCAACCAACTTCGGCTTGCTGTCGGGAAATCCCGAATGGCAGAAGGCATCCACGATGAAAATCATCGATGCCGCGATAAAGATCGGTGCCAAGACCGTGGTCCTGCCGGAATGCGGTCACGCCTACATGGCATTGCGCTGGCAAGGTGCGAACATGTACGGCAAACCGCTGCCGTTCAAGGTCCTGCACATCTCCGAGTACATGGCGGACGCACTGAACTCCGGCAAGATCAAGGTGAAAAAGGTCGACAAGAGTGTCACCTACCATGACCCGTGCCAGGTGTCGCGCCGCGGTGGCGCGACCCAGGCTGCCCGCGACGTTATCAGGCACCTGGGCGTGGATTTCCGCGAGATGGAGTACGGCGGCGACTACAACTGGTGCTGTGGCGGTGGCGGTGGCGTAGTCACCATCAAACGTGCCGACCCGCTGAGACACCGGGCATTCAAACTGAAGATGGACCAGGTTGAGAAGACCGAGGCCGATGAACTGTTGTCCAGCTGTGCCAATTGCAGGCAGAGCTTTGACGACTCCCAGCAGCATTTCAACTGGGATTACACAATGGGTAGCCTCATGGAAATGGTTGCCGAAAACCTTGAGGGGGGCAAATCATGAGCTCTCGAATTGTAGTTGATCCCATCACCCGCATCGAAGGCCACCTCCGCATCGAAGCACAGATGGATGGCAACCAGATCGGCCAGGCCTACTCGTCCGGCACAATGGTTCGCGGTATCGAAATCATCCTGCAAGGCAGAGACCCGCGTGATGCATGGGCATTCGCACAACGCATCTGTGGCGTATGCACACTCGTACATGGTGTAGCCTCGATTCGCTCGGTAGAAAATGCGATTGGCGCCAAGATTCCTCCGAATGCCGAATTGATTCGCAACCTCATGATCGGTGCGCAATACATCCACGACCATGTCATGCACTTCTATCACCTGCATGCTCTGGACTGGGTGGACGTCGTCTCCGCCCTGAGCGCCGACCCGAAAGCAACAGCCGCCCTGGCGACGTCGCTGAGCAGCTACCCGCGATCGTCTGAAGGCTACTTCCGCGATGTGCAGAAGAAGGTCCGGGACTTCGTGGAAGCGGGACAGCTCGGTATCTTCGCGAAAGCCTACTGGGGGCACCCGGAGTACAAACTTCCGCCGGAAGCGAACCTGATGGCGGTCGCGCACTACCTCGATGCCCTTGAATGGCAGCGCGACGTGGCACGCCTGCACGCGATCTTCGGCGGCAAGAACCCGCATCCGAACTTCGTCGTGGGTGGAGCGCCCTGCCCGATCGACCTGAACTCCGACTCCGCGATCAACTCGAAGCGGCTGTCCGAGGTGCAGGACATCATCAACAAGATGAAGGTCTTTGTTGAGCAGGTCTACGTACCCGACACGCTGGCGATCGCCAGCTTCTACAAGGACTGGTTCTATCGTGGCGAAGGCCTCGGCAATTTCATGTGCTTCGGCGACCTGCCAGGAACCAGCATGGACGACCCGGATTCGTTCCTGTTGCCGCGTGGCGTCATCCTGAATCGAGACATCTCGACGATCCATGAGATCGACTTCACGGACCAGGACGGCATCCAGGAATTCGTATCCAGCTCCTGGTACGACTACTCGGGCGGCAAGGAAGTCGGACTGCATCCCTGGATCGGCGAAACGAATCTGAACTACACGGGTCCGCAACCGCCGTATGACCAGCTCGACGTTCAGCAAGGTTACTCGTGGTTGAAATCGCCGCGCTGGAAAGGCAACGCGATGGAAGTCGGTCCATTGGCACGCGTGCTCATGCTGTACGCGAAAGGCCACGACCTGACGCAGCACCTGGTCAACAGTACATTGCAGCAACTCGAACTGCCGGTTCGCGCATTATTCTCGACACTTGGCCGTACCGCCGCGCGCACGCTCGAAACAGCCGTGCTTGCCGACGGCATGCAGGGTTGGCTCGACTCGCTGATCGGTAACATCAAGGCGGGCGACACGAAGACCTTCGACGAGACCTTGTGGGAACCGGAAAGCTGGCCGAAGAACTGCAAGGGCGTCGGTGTCATGGAGGCACCGCGAGGTGCGTTGTCGCACTGGGTGGTCATCGAGGACGGCAAGATCGCAAACTACCAGGCGATCGTACCGAGCACATGGAATGCCGGTCCACGCGATCCAAACGGCCAACCGGGCGCCTACGAGGCGGCCCTCGAAGACGCGCATGTCATGCACGACGCCGAGCAGCCGCTTGAGATCCTGCGCACGATACACAGCTTCGATCCCTGTATCGCCTGTGCCGTCCACGTAACGGATCCGGAAGGTGAAGAATTGGTACAGGTTGCGGTGCGCTAGAGCGCAGCGTTCCACAAGCTGAGCCAAGCGGGGCCGGGCGCAATGCGTTCGGCCCCGATTTTTTGCGCACCGCGATTACCGAGCAGACCGCGACCACCGGGAATGCGTCCCCGAACACGCTGCGCGATTTCCTTCCATGGCGCGTAGTTCTGCCCGCGTGCCAGCTCCGCTATGGATTCGGGGACGCATTCCCGGTGCTCATGACCGGCACGATGTCGGGAAGGTGGACCGTTACGGGCCGCCGCCTCCGTGATGATCGCGATGCGTGAGTATCAATCACCCATTCTTACAATGCAGCAGCGTCCCCGTAGAACATGGGTCCGCCCCGCCAGGCCGGAAACCCGTAGCCGTAAACGTAGACCACATCGATGTCACCCGAGCGCTGCGCGATGCCCTCCTCGATGATCTTCCTGCCTTCGTTGACGAGCGCACCTATGAGGCGATTGACGATTTCCTCGTCGCTGATCTCGCGCCGCTCGAACCCCAGCTTCGCCGCCGCGCGCCGGATGATCTCGTGAACTTCCGGACAGGGTGTCGGGCGGTGCTGTTCGTCGTAGGTGTAATAGCCGGAACCCGATTTCTGGCCGTGCCGGTCGGCCTCGACCAGCATGTCGGGAACCAGGTAGGTCGCCGGCTCACCTTTCTCTGCATCGCTGAGCGCCTGCCTGGCTTTGTAGCCGACATCGAGGCCCGCGAGGTCAAACACCCGCAACGGGCCCATCGCCATGCCCCAGTCTTCCATGGCTGTATCGATCTGCTCAGGTGTCGCACCTTCCAGGAGAAGCAGCTGCGACTGCTGCGCGTAGGGTTGCAGCATCCGATTGCCAATGAAGCCGTAGCACACGCCGGAGACGACCGGCACTTTGCGAATTCGCTTGGCGAGCTGCATGCACGTCGCCAACACGTCATCCGCGGTCTTGTTTCCTCGCACAACTTCGAGCAACTTCATGATGTGGGCAGGGCTGAAGAAGTGCAAGCCGACCACGTCCTCCGGACGTTGTGTCGCGGCCGCAATCGCGTTCACATCCTGGTACGACGTGTTGGTGGCGAGAATCGCACCCTGCTTACACACGCCGTCCAGTTTTGCGAAGATCTCCTTCTTGAGCTTGGGATCTTCGAACACGGCCTCCACGACAAGATCGACCTCGGCAAGCGACGCGTAGTCCGTCGATCCCTTGACGAGCGCGCGGCAGGCTGCCGCGTCTTCCTCGGTCAGCTTGCCGCGCTTGACGCTGCCGGCGTAGTTTCGATCGATTATCGACAGGCCGCGTTCCAGGGCAGCATCGCTTATCTCCACCAGGGTGACCGGGATGCGTGCATTCGCGAAGCTCATCGCAATACCACCGCCCATCGTGCCGCCGCCGATCACCCCGACACTTTCCACGCGCCGCGTCGGCGTGTCCTTCGGCAGTCCCTCGATCTTGGCGGCCTCGCGCTCCGCAAAAAAGAAATGTCGCAGGGCCGCCGACTGCTCGCCATCCATGAGCTCGGTGAACTTGCTGCGCTCGAGCTCGAGGCCGTCGGCAAACGGCAGGGTCGCCGCAGCTTCGACGCAATCGACGATGGCCTGCGGCGCAACCTGGCCACGTGCGCGTTGCGCAAGGGTTGCGCGATACTCGCTGAACACGGCGGCATTGCAGGGTGGAATTTCCTGTTCCGAGGTTCGACGCGGTGCGGCCCCGGTCGCGGCGAGGTCCTTCGCCCATTTAATCGCTCCCTCGCGGAGGTCCCCTTCAACAATCCGGTCGATGAGCCCGACCTCCATCGCCTGTGCGGCGTCAATCGGGACACCGGACGTCATGAGCTGGAGTGCGGCGTCGACGCCCGCCAGTCTCGGTGTGCGCTGTGTGCCCCCGGCACCCGGCAACAAGCCGAGTTTCACTTCCGGCAACCCGATCTTGCCGGTCGGTACCGCGCAGCGATAATGCGCCGCGAGTGCGATCTCGAAACCACCGCCCAGCGCCGTGCCATGAATGGCCGCGATCACGGGTTTGTTCATCGCCTCGATACGGTCGACGACCTCGGGCAGCCATGGATCCATGAGAGGCTTGCCGAACTCCGTGATGTCCGCGCCTGCGATAAACGTCCGCCCGTTGCAGATGATCAGAACAGCCTCCGAGGCGTCCGCGGCGGCAGTATCCATGGCCTCCATGAGGCCTTGCCGAACTGCCCGGGACAGCGCATTTACCGGTGGGCTGTCGATGGTGACGACCCCAATATTCTCCGTAAGTGTGTAATTAACCGGGGATGTCATGGGGAGCTCCTTTGCAAATGACGGCGCACTCTGTATCTTTATTGACCACTATGTACAAGCAGCTCACAGAACAAGCAGAACGCTACCTGAGGTCGCTGTACCAGCAGGACGATATCGCAGGCGAGCTAAAACGCAAGCTCGCTGACCTGATGGCCCGCGGAGAGGCCAATGCGGACGCCGCCTGCCGCGCACTCAAGCTGAGTCGCCGAACCCTGCAGCGGCGCCTCAAGGCTGAGAGGACCAGCTTCCAGAGCATTCTCAGGGAAGTTCGGGCCGAGCTCGCGATTAACTACCTCAAGGACGCGCGCCTGCGCTCTCTCGAAATCGCAATGCTGCTGGGTTACTCGAACATCTCGTCGTTCACGACAGCATTCAAGTCCTGGTACAACGTTCCGCCGGCCGAGTACCGGCAGCGGTTTCTTGCGCTGCGCTAGCCTTCCCCGCCTGCCTGCCAGGGCAGCGTCACCGCCGTAGACCCCCGCGTCCGTCAGGACGGCGCGGAGCGCGACCAGGCGCAGGCACATACCCGTTCCCAACCGCTCGCGAAAACCTGAAACAGGAAGGGTTTCCCGGGCAAACTCGGCCACCAGAACGCCCGAAATTAGGCTATTATTCGCGGCCCGCCAGAATGAGGACAGTTCATGCTCGAGAAGCTCCAGTTCTATATCGATGGCCAGTGGGTCGACCCCGTCGAGCCGCGCACCATGGATGTCGTAAACCCGGCCACCGAAGAGGTCTACGGACGCATTAGCATTGGCTCTGCAGCCGATGTGGACATTGCCGTTGCGGCAGCCAGCAAGGCCTTCGAATCGTATTCGCAAACCACGCGTGAAGCGCGTCTCGACCTGTTGCAGGCGATTCTCGACGAGTTCGCGCGGCGCCACGACGAAGTCGCCGAGGCGATCATGGACGAGATGGGGGCGCCCTGGGGACTCGCCAAGAACGCGCAGGCCGCCAGCGGCCCGCAACATTTCAAGGCGGCGCTCGAGGCGCTCAAGACCTATGAATTCGACGAGCGCATCGGGACGACCAGCGTCGTCAGGGAGGCCATCGGCGTCTGTGGCCTGATCACGCCATGGAACTGGCCGATGAACCAGGTTGCGGTCAAGGTAGCGCCGGCGCTTGCCGCGGGCTGCACGATGGTGCTGAAACCCAGCGAAATCGCGCCTTTTGACGCCATGCTGTTTGCCGAGATCCTGCACGATGCCGGCGTGCCGGCGGGCGTATTCAATCTTGTCAACGGCGACGGCCCGGGAGTCGGTTCAGCGCTATCCGGCCACCCCGATATCGCCATGGTGTCATTTACGGGGTCGACCCGTGCCGGCGTCCTGGTGGCACAGAACGCCGCGCCGACCGTCAAACGCGTCGCACAGGAACTGGGCGGCAAGTCGGCGAATATCATTTGTGACGATGCTCGCTTCGAGAAAGCGGTCGCGTCAGGTGCGAGCGACATGTTCGAGAACACGGGCCAGTCCTGTGACGCTCCGTCGCGCATGCTGGTCCCGCGCAGCCGCCTCGACGAAGCTGCGGCCATCGCGGCCCGCGTTGCCGCAGAAACGAAAGTCGGCAATCCGCGAGACGAGGGTGTGGCCGTCGGCCCTGTCGTCTCTGACGTGCAATGGAAAAAGATCCAGGACCTGATCCAGGCCGGGATTGACGAAGGGGCGACCCTCGCCGCTGGCGGCACCGGGCGTCCGGACGGACTCGAGAAAGGCTATTTCGTGAAACCTACGGTGTTCTCGAATGTCTCTAATGACATGACGATCGCGCGCGAGGAGATCTTCGGCCCTGTTCTGTCGATCATTCCGTACGACGATGAGGATGAGGCCATCCGGATCGCCAATGACACACCCTATGGGCTGTCCGGCTACGTCTCTTGCGACGACCTCGACAAGGCTCGCAGCATTGCGTCGCGCATGCGTACCGGCATGGTGCATATCAACGGCGCCGGGTACGACTCGGCAGCGCCTTTTGGAGGCTACAAGCAGTCCGGCAACGGTCGCGAGTGGGGCCACCACGGAATTGATGAATTCCTCGAACTGAAGTCGATTTACGGCTACGAGAAGAGATCGAAAAAATGAAACGGACTTTATTGCTACTCGTGTGCGTCAGCACATTGGTGCTGGGCGCGTGCACGAGCGATTCCTCATTGCCGACGCCGACGGGTAAAGGCACGATCCGTGCGATAAACGCGATCAAGGGTTCGCCTGAAGTAGGCTTTCTCATCGAGGAAACTCCGCTGGGCGGCGTTCGCTACAAGACGTCGACGACTCCGCAGCCGTACGACGACTTCAGCTACAACTTCAACTTCGAGATCCTCTATCCGGGCGACACGTCGCACACGCGTGTGGCGACGGAAACCCTGCAGGTTGAGGCCGACGTCGAGCACATCCTGCTGTTGACCGGCGACATCGACGCGCCGACCGTAACGGTGTGGAACAGCGACGCCCGCACGTTTGCGGACACCGATACGGTCTTCGAAGTGCGCTTTGCGCACGCCAACGCGATCCTCGCCGACATCGACATCTATTTCGACCCGCCGGGGACTCTGCCGGGAACGAATCCACCGGCCGCAACGCTGGGCTTTGGCAGCATCGGGAGCGCCACGGATTTCGAGGAAGGTAGCTATGTCATGACCATTACGGCCGCTGGCGACCCGAATACCGTTTATTTCACGTCGAGAGAAACGGCACTGTTGCCGCGATCTGCGCGTGTGATCACAGTTTTCGAGGGTGATCTGAGCGACACGGCACCGGTGGTTGTCAGTTCGATGACGTCCGGGGGCGGTTCACTGGCGTTTGTTGACGCAAACTACCCCGCACAGACACGGTTTGTACACGCCGCGAGCACGCTTGAAACTGTCGATATTTACAATGACGAGGCACTAACCAGTCTCGTTTACGCAGGGCTCTCTTTTGAGAGTTCGACGCCCTGGCTCGAGGCGCCTGAAGAGACAACTACGACCTACTACTTCACGCCGGCATCGAGCACCGCAACGGTCCTGTTCGACGAGACGATATCCGCGCAAGCGCCGGGAAGTTTTACGAACATCTACATGATCGGCGATACGGATGCATGGCAAGCTACTCGCACTCTCGCCACCCGGGCTCCCGTCTCCAACAGCGCGAGGATCCAGATCTATCATGCAGCGTTGAATCACGAGGATGTGGACATCTACGTCCTGGATCGCGACGAGCCGATCACCGAGGATTCCACGGCCTCACTGGTCAATGCGGCGTATGAGTTGCCAGCACCGACTCTCTCGATACTGGCCCGCAACGTGGATCTCTATGTCACCGCGCCGGGCGAGACCACCGTGCTTGCGGGTCCCTACCCGATTGATGCAACGCTCGGCAGCGTCTACGAGCTGGTACTGGTCGATACGCCGGGCGATCCGTCAACGGCAAATATTATCGATACGACGACGCCGTAACTTCCTGCTCGTGAATGCGGCTTAGCGCATGCTGGCGCTCGGCCGCTGTCATTTCTTCCAGCGGCAGCGCCACCAGCGCCTCGACACGCGCACGAAGCCGGGCGTAGGCACTGTCGAAATCACCGTCGGCGGCCGGATCGGGAATGCCCCAATGCACGGTAACCGGCGCCCCGTTCCAGAGCGGACAGGATTCACCTGCCGCGTTGTCGCAGACGGTAATCACGATATCGACAGGCGGAGCGTCGCTCCCACTGAACTCGTTCCAGGATTTCGACTTCAGGCCTCCGACCGAGTGGCCCTCTGCGGCGAGTTTCGCAATGGCACCGGGATTGACACGCCCTACGGGCCGGCTGCCGGCA